>ENA-UOWO01000210-UOWO01000210.1-activated-sludge-metagenome-genome-assembly--contig:-NODE-210-length-87707-cov-57.396306_pt1 | contig 87707 bp, 70 predicted proteins | sample MGYA00238148_ERZ761564 | MGnify/ENA primary metagenome ERZ761564 (study PRJEB28885, sample SAMN05720194) | activated sludge metagenome | isolation source: Anaerobic digester | place: USA...
AAAAAACGATCAAAAGGAGTTCAGAAAACCAGTGCGCTTCCGATCAGCCAAACACGATCGAAGGGTTATCGCTAATCTCCGATCGGAAGGTGAATTTTCAATGCCGCGCCCGGCAACAGGTACATATCGATCAATCCGGGGTTATACTGCTTGATCTCTTCCACCGTCACGCCATAGGCATTCGCGATACTGATGAGGGTATCGCCTTTTTGGATCACGTAATCTATAAAATAAGGCTGTGTCAGCGCCTGCCAGGCCGGATCCAGATGAACTGCCCCGTACTTCATCGCCCAAAAAACGTAAGGCAGCGGGGAAATATCCAGGATTTTAATCCCGGGAACGGTTTTTTCCAATAGTTCTCTGGGGCCAAAAAACCCGATTCTTTGGGACTTGTCAAAGGTTCTCAGAATCAACCGCTCCCCCTTCGGCTTCGTTAAGTCGAGGAAATAGGGCTCCCCCCATAAGGAAAAGAAATCGGCTGGCGATCGAAAGAGGATCTCCCCATCGACGATATCCAGAGCGGAGGCGGAACGTTCCAACAACTTCCGGATGCTGGCGTTGTCCAGATACAAGGTACCGAACACGTCTTTTTCGAAAAAGGAGATCGTTTCCTGGGGCGTTGCCTGGAGCGGAAGGCTTCTTTGGCAAAAGATCGCCAGATCCATCGGAAACAGGCTGTTCATCATAATCCCCATCATGCTAAAAAACGGGATTTCGTATAGAAAACATTTGCCCTCGGGGTCGATTGGAAAGGCTTGCTCCGTCCAACGCGAGAAATCCTCTGTCAACGTTTTCAGAGAGTCCGGGACCTCTTTCTCCAATGGAATCTTCATTTCGGTTATCAAAAGGCCGTATTCCAGATCGACCCGATAGATCGCGGTCTTTCGCGGAATCACCATCGTTTTGGAGCGTAAACTTTCCGGAACGATACGAAAGTCCGGATTGTCAACGACGAGGACGATCGCGTCGTAAGAAAGGAAATTTACCTCTTTGCGCAACCGCTCATACCAATTTGAAGGCACTTCGGTGATATTGGCGAACAGGACGTTTTTCTTGCCGATATTCCGGGCGTAATAGAGCGGCAGCCCCGAAGATTCCTCCCTGTCGGTGGCCACGATTTTAACGAAAGCCGGGAGCGATTGAGACATCGGCGAGACGCCTCCCGCCAAATCCTTTCGCGTCGGAAACACGGCTTCGATTTCAAGCATCTCGAAGAGGGCTTCCCAGGGAGTTTGATTCGATGTCGGCGAGAAGATTTGAGAATAGAGGCTGAACAGGGTCGTCACTTGCGTGTTTCCGCTGCAAACCACGATTTTTTCCGCGCCGGTATACTGGTTTTTTAGGAAGTGTCGTAACTGAAAAGCTTGGTCCGGAAACGCCTCTTGCGCTTGTACGACTGCAAGATAGAAGACTTGCGCGAATCCAAGCGCGCACGAAACAACAAAGAACATAATAAACACAGGAATTCTTCTCTTCATGCCGTCCTCCTCATCTTCAAAGAAACTTAAGGAGCGCCTGCGACGTTTCTTTGGAGATATTTCGTTGAACCATAAATTATAACACTCTTAATAGGGAAATGAACCTTTTTGGGAGGAAGAGCGGCTTTCAATTTCGTTTTTCAAAGAAGAGGGTGAGGATTGCAGCGTTGAGGCGGAGAACTTTAGTTCGGCATGGGGTTTTTTCGAAGTGCCTCTTTCGAGCTTCATCCGTCAACCTCACGTTTTCGGTTTAAGCGCACCATTGTCGTTCCCGCAATGCCTCATGCCCAACTAAAGTTTAATACGGTAAAAATAAGGAACGATTGTTATGATACCGATGCTAGTCACGTCGTAAAAAACACGACTATACCCCGTCATAAGCGGATTATAAGGAGCGCCGACATTTATGTCGGCTTAGTTTGCCGGGTAATTTCACGAACGCAGTTAAACACCCGCTTATTAGAAATGATGCTCTGTAAGGAGCCCATGAAGCGAACCTGAAGGCGCACCTACTAGAAACACGTAGCTGTCGCGCTCCAAAACCGGGGTTTTCCGCATTTCTCTTATTTTTACGGCAATAAACTAAAGTTCGGCATGAGTCTTACGAGAACGATAGCGTATCACCCAAACGAAAACGAACAAACAATCGTTAACATCTTTCCTTTCGTCTTTACCTGCGCAATGGGGATACCCTTATAGAACCCATGCCGACATAAATGTCGGCGCTCCAAAAACGGCGCTCCAAGCTCTTCTTCGAGCGATACTCCTTGTTCGTTCTCATCTTTCATGGATAGATCCTTGGCGCGTTTTTCCTTACGGTATCGCCTTAAGGAAGAACGCGCCGAAGATCGCATCCGAACGGTGTTTATGAGGTTACAGACCTTTGCCGTTTATCTTCGAAATATGGTCGTAAGAGGCCAAATCCAGTAGCCCATGCCCTGAAAGATTGAAGACGATGGTCTTGGATTCGCGATTCTCTTTGCATTTTTTCGCTTCTTTGATCGCGGAGGCGATGGCATGGGCGGACTCGGGAGCGGGGATGATCCCTTCCGTTAAAGAGAAGATTTGGGCGGCTTGGAGGATTTCCTCTTGAGTCAAGTCATCCGGTCGAACCAACTTCTCTGTTACCAATCGACTGACGATCGGGCTGGCGCCGTGGTAGCGCAGCCCTCCAGCGTGGATCGGCGGTGGGAGGAAATCAGAGCCGAGGGTGCACATTTTCAAGAGGGGCGTCAGATGGCCGGTATCGCCAAAATCATACCGATATTCGCCTTTCATAAGCGACGGACAGGCTTCCGGTTCGGAAGCGACAATCTCCAATTGGGGATCTTTCAAACGATCCGGAATGAAGGGAAGGACGAATCCCCCGAAATTTGATCCCCCACCCACGCAAGCGATTAAAATATCCGGTTTGATGTTCATCATCTTGAGCTGTTTCTTAACCTCTTGTCCGATGATGGTTTGATGAAGCAGCACGTGATCCAGGACGCTTCCGAGAGCGTATTTCGTGTTTTGGCTCTTAACCGCGACTTCCACCGCATCGGTGATGGCCATACCTAAGGAACCGTTACAGTTGGGGTCCTTTTCCAAAATCGCGCGGCCGTGCTCGGTTCTCTCACTGGGACTCGGATAGACCTCGGCTCCGAAAAGATGCATCATTTGTTGCCGAGCCGGTTTCAATAAGTAACTCACCCGAACCATATAGACCTCAACCGCCAAATGAAACTTTTTTCCCGCGTAGGAGAGCGCGCTTCCCCATTGTCCCGCTCCGGTTTCTGTGACGAGTTTTTCGATCCCTTCCTTCATATTGAAGAAAGCCTGCGCGAGCGCGGTATTCACTTTGTGACTGCCGGAAGGATTCTGGCTTTCGTTTTTGAAATAGATCTTTGCTGGGGTTTCCAGATACTCTTCCAATCCTGTCGCGTGAACGAGCGGGGTCGGCCGGTAGATCGCGTATTCGTTACGGATCTCCTCCGGTATCGGTATCTCTCTTTGAAGGGTGAACTCCTGTTCGATCAAACCGTCCGGGAAAATGGGCTTCAGTTCTTCCGGGCGGGCCGGTTGATTGGTGCCGGGATGTAAAATAGGATCCAGTTGAAAGGGAAGATCGGCTTTCACGTTATACCAGTAGTAAGGAATCTCCTCAGGCGACAAAATGATCTGCTCTCTTTTCTTCATACACAATAACCCCCTTTAGTGGTTGAAAGATTAAATTTTCGAAAAAAAAAGCGGGGAACTTTCGTTCCCCGCTTCAGACTTATTTGAACCCTTTTAGGCAACCAAAGAGCTCCCGTCTGAAACGGGGAGTCTCCACCACCAAATATTCTTAGAAGATATGGTTGCGATTTCGGGCATCACGTTCACGATTTTCCTCCGGATAAAATTTGCCTTATTCTACCAGAAAAAAGAGCGGATGTCAAAAAAACCGTATTCTTCGTTTTTCAGACCGATCCGGAGGGTTAATCATTCGCGCCCATTCGGTCCCTTCGTATCCTTCACGGATGGAGTCTTCAGCGTCGAAACGCAGTTAGGGGTTGATTATGCTTCTCTTCTCCCGATATGGTAAAATTCCGTATCATCATCCCGCATTGCCGTTACCTCAAGGGGCTTCTGCCGTGATCGCGCGGTTAGGATCCCGAAGCTGAGGAGAGATATCCGATGAAGATAAGGCCGTTTGTCCGCATACTAATCGGGCGTTATCTTTGGTTCGCTCTGTTCGTCATTGTCGTGATCATCGTCATGACGACTTTTGTCTTGCGTTATTTGTATGAGCACAACGTTTATAAACCCACCATCGAACATACCGTCTCTTCCATCGCCTCTTTCATCGACCAATGGGGAAATACGCTGGAAGCCTATCAAGCCTCCTTCCGAACGGTGTTGACCGATTTGCTGGATCGCGCTTACACAGCCTTCGAAGACAACCCGACGATCCGTGACGACGAAATCGAAAAGCTAATGCAGGAGTATCTTTCTTTGTTAACGCCACAGGGGACAGAGTCGGCGAACTGGTACCTCATCAGCGAAAAAGGGATCGTGTCCCGCACGAACTATCCGGAAGATCTGGGATTCGATTTCTCTAACACAATAAAAACCTACTGGAATTCAGGTATCAGCGCGCTCAAAGTAAGGGAGAAGCTGATTGACGCATTCGCTTTCGAGCACGGGTCGATGACGCCGCGGCTTTTCAGCTTTATCCGCCTGCCGAACAACGAGATCTTCGAAATCGGCATTAACCTGGACCGGACTGTTGTCTCCCGACTCTGGGATCAATTGCGCGATTACGAGCGCGAGAAGGATTTTATTCGCAGCATTGATGCGTATAATGCCTCTTTCGCGCCTTTCGAAGGGTTCGACCCGGTGCCTCAAGGGGAACGCGAAAACTTTATGATGGGTCATGAAGATCACGGATATCGATTTATTCACGGAATCGACGGCGTGTTCACGATCTACAAGAATTGGATACCGTCGGGGCTGAGCGCCTTTGAGAAAGCGATGATGCTCCGTATACGTATCCAGGTCGATTTTTCGCGTCTGGAGAACTTTGGGCGCTTTTTTGTTATCTTTATCAACGGTCTCTTTATCCTGACGATCATGGTCATCATCTGGTCGAACATACACGCGGTCAAGCATTACTTTCGACCGCTAAAGGGGTTTTTTAAGAAGATGGAGGAATTCGAGCAGAATCCCGCGGACTTCGACCCTATCGTGACGGTTTTCCCCAATAAAAGCCGGGAACTTCACGAATTGGAGTCCATCTACAATCGGATGGCTACGACGATTTCAGGCTTTATAAAATCGCAGGAAATGGAGAAGGAAACGCTCCTCACCTCTCTAAAATCAAAAGAGAAGGAGGGGGCCCGCCTGGACTGGCTGGCCTCGACGGACGAATTAACCGGTTTATACAATCGCCGCGGATTCATTGCCGAACTGACGAGGGCGATTGACTCCTCCGATAAGCGGCGATCCTTTGTTGTCGCCTTCATCGATGTCGATTCCTTAAAGCGCATTAATGATCTTCATGGCCATCTGTACGGAGATAAAGTTCTGCAATGGGTGGGCTCCGAACTCAAACGAAAAACCCGCTCCACAGATCTGGTCGCGCGCATCGGCGGGGACGAATACGGCATCCTCTTTCCCGGTCTCGATACCGCTCAAGCGGTGTCTGTTTTAAGCCGAATCCGAGAAGGCATCTGCGTCAACGATGAGTTCAAAGCGTTGGGAGTGAAGGTGACTTTCAGTTTTGGAGTAACCCGATACCAACCCGGGGAAGCGCTTTCGGCAGAAGGGTTGTTAGCGCTGGCCGACAAGGAGATGTATCGCGACAAACGAAGAGGGTAGAGAGCCACTTCTGGAACCGTTGGTCTGAAAACATCTTCCAAAGAGGGTGACAGCGTTAAACGCCCCTTTCCGCGAAAGAGCCAAGGATTTGCCATTCCCTCGCGATTTGTGGTAAAATGTTTAATGGTCGCGAAGTCGATTCGCGAAGTTTTGCTCTTGCACCAGGGGTATGAAGATAAGGGGGAGGAAGATGCGGAATAAAGCGTATTGCCTCGTATTATGGATGTTACTGATGTTGCTTGCTACGACGCTCTTAGGTGATCCGGATGTGGTCATCACACAGGTTACGATACCCACGACCCTACCGAGCACGCAACCGGTCGTTGGAATGCAAACAACGGTTCCGACATTCCAAACTGAACCGGTTCCGGTTCCCACCGAGCCTGCGCTGCCGATGATCTCCGTGGAACCTGAATGGGCGCAATTTCCACCGTTCGATATCGATTTCGAGCTGCTATCCGCGTTTCGAACTTCAAGCGGGTTTTTTTCTCAGGATGGTTTTGAACTTCGCCTTCAACAGAATTTATTGCCATTGGCCGCGATTGGAACCCTCTTTTCACTTAACGGAGCGACGCCAACGCTTCTAAACTTCGGGGCGGATATCGAAAAAGTGCTCTCGGGGGATGTGAACCTTTCGGCGATCGCCAACTCCGATTTTCATTTCGGGCATACGGTCGACAACTTCGGGATTGGTGTGTTTATGAAATCCGATGTCGATTCTCTTCTATTCCTTCCCGAATGGGTAGCGCAAACCATTGCGGGAAAGATCCCTCCTGCGAATAATGTTTACGACTTTTCCGGTAGCGTGATCGACATCCATGTTTCCGCGGGGATCTTCGCCGCGTTGAAGTTCGACTACTTCCAGGTAGCAGGGGAGATTGGCATGTACACGCCGATTCTAACCTCCCACTTCAACACCACAGCGAATTTGGTGAGCAACGGCGCCGTCTACGCCGGAACCGCGACCGTCGACGGCCTTCTGTACTCCTCCGCTGACTTAGGCGCCCTGGACCTGTTCACGATTCCGCATACGCTCTTAACGAGCGGTGGGTGGAAAGCGGACCTTTCCGTACTGATCGGAAAAGAAAAGACCCTCGCGGGCTTTTCTGTTTCGAATATTCCCATCACTGCGGCGAAGTTGAATTATATCGCGCCCTGGGATCTGAATTTCGAAGCCTCATCCTTATCCGCCACACCTACGATGACAACGACGGAAAAGTTGATTTGGACACCTGCGGCGCACACTTACCGGATTAAAACCGTCATTGCCGGTTTTGTCAATGTACCCTTTTCCGAGGTCGGGTTTTTTCAACTCCACGGGAAATGGCGCCCGTTATCTGGGACGGATATCGGGGGCATGCTGAACTTTTTCATCACGGACGGATTTTCTCTGATGGGTGATTTTACTTACAATACGTCTGGTTTTTACGACTATTCCGTCGGGTTGGGTTTTTACGGGGAAAAGACTCGAACGAATATCGATATTGGAATCGGATCGAGACGATTTTTCGATTATGCGACGCTCACTTCGCCTCGGATATCGATCAGCTCCTCCGCCAGTTACTGAGGGCGCGTCTGTCTGGTTACGTAGAAATTACCGGTGGTTTAAATTTCGGATATACCGGACGGTCACTTGCAAAAACGCCCTGGAATTGTTATAATCAGCGTCGAAATATAACTGTCTTTGGGAAAGGAGGAGTACCATGGCCTGGGTATGTGAGGTTTGCGGAAAAAAACCGTCCACAGGATATAAGGTGAGTCATTCGCATCGCAAAACGAAACGAAGATGGAAACCCAATCTTCAGACTGTCACGGTAGGATCCGAAACCGGAAACAAAAGGATAAAAGTCTGCACCAAGTGTCTTAAAGCTGGAAAAGTTAAAAAAATTGCATAAAAAAGCGCGTTTAGGCGCTTTTTTTATATGTTGGATATAATACCGGTCAAAAAATCTATAAGGATGTTGTTTATCCTTTTTTTTGTCGTGGATGGACTGCTGCTGACCGTGTTTTTGTTTTTTCCCGCCTGGATCGGGTTGAAGGTTGCGTTCCTTTTGTACTTGATCGGGGCCGGGGTTCTCGTCCGACGATTTTTAGGATCTGCCCTCACCTATGATCGCGTCGAGGAGTCGATCGTTTATCGGAAGCAGGGATATCGGTATGAACGGGTACGGCTTTCTGAAAAGCGATTTGGCAATCATTTGCTATTTATGGTAAGATTACGTGATGACAAAAAGGTTTGTTTATCGCTGAAACCCTACGATTTTGAAAAAATCAAACAGATTTTTTTACTATAACTGGTAAAGGGGTGTCCGTTTTGCCTGAGAAGAAAAAGTATAACGTCCGTATCAATCCCGAATTTTGCAAATCGTGTGGTATCTGTTATACAGTATGCCCGACAAAAACGATAAAAAAAGGAGCATCAAACGCGCCGAAAGTCGACGACCCGGACGCTTGCATCGGTTGCAAGCAATGCGAACGGTTATGTCCCGAATTCGCGATTGACGTTTCCGAACGGGAAGGGGAATGAGTTTATGATAAAAACAGGTGAGTACGTATTGGTATCAGGCGACGAAGCCTGCGCCTGCGGCGCGATCAGCGCGGGGTGCCGGTTTTTTGCCGGTTATCCGATCACGCCCGCAACGGAGATAGCTGAAACCTTCGCGGAAGAACTCCCAAAGGTTGGCGGAACCTTTATACAAATGGAAGACGAATTGGCGAGCGCTTGCGCCATCGTCGGTGCTTCCCTTGCGGGGGCGAAATCGATGACAGCGACCAGCGGACCCGGTTTTTCGTTGATGCAGGAAGCCATTGGATACGCAGCGATGACTGAAACACCGTGCGTTTTCGTCAACGTGATGCGGGGGGGGCCCTCTACGGGTATGCCGACGAAAGTTTCTCAAGGTGATATCATGCAAGCCCGGTGGGGCACGCATGGCGATCATCCCGTTATCGCGCTCTATCCGAATAGCGTAAAAGAGACCTATACCCTGATTGTTCGCGCCTTTTTTCTGGCGGAGCGCTTTCGCGTTCCCGTGATCTTTCTGATGGACGAGTCTTTAGGACATCTGAGAGAAAGCATCGAAGTACCCCCGATTCCACAGGAGTGGGTGCTTCAGCGCATGGCGGACAATCTGGACGAAGAAGAGATCTACCATCCTTATGAAGAGGTCAGCGGTTTCATCACTCCCTTGCGAATGATGGGAAAAAGCCGTTTTCATGTGTCCGGCTTGGTTCACGATGAGACCGGATTCCCTTTGGGAACCTCCGACGTCGCGGATAAACTGGCCAAACGGCTGGATAAAAAAATTCAATTTCATTTGGACGAGATCATGAATTATGAAGAGTATATGGTAGAAGATGCCGAAATCCTTCTAATCGCTTACGGGTCGACTTCTCGAAGCGCCCGTCAGGCTGTCAGGATGGCCAGAATGGATGGAATCAAAGTAGGCCTTTTCCGTCCGATCACGATATGGCCTTTTCCCAACGCCAGGCTGAAAAAGCTGATTTCAAGGGTGGATGCGGCTTTGGTAGCCGAGTTGAACATGGGTCAGATCTATAAAGAGGTATCACAACTTAACAAGAAAGGAAAACTGTTGAATTTGATCAACCGGGTAGACGGGGAACTCATCTCTCCCGACCAGATAATCCAGGCAATCAACGAACTGAGGATTCAGCTAGACGAATATTGAGCTAACCCCCCGTTAAAGGAGAGGTTTTTGTGGAACGTAGAGTCGAAATCATCGTTGACGCCCAGAAGATGAACGCGTTTTTGGTTTTTCACCCTCAAGAAGGAGACAACCGGGGCCCACAAAAGTCGGAAGTCGAAGAAGCGATCCATGCTCAGAACATACGGTTTGGAATTAAGGAAGAAAAGATTACCGCCTTTTTATCGGCCTATATTCCGGATGTGCCTTATTTATTTGCCCGTGGCGTACCGTCGGAGTCCTGCCAAGATGCGGATATCGTTTTCAATTTTGATCTGGATCAATTGAAGGTATTTTGTTCCGGTAAACTGGCTCATACCGATAAAAACCTCTACCGGAATTTTATCGTGAAAAAGGGGGCGCTGATCGCCAAAAAGATCCCCCCGGTTGAAGGGAAGGCTGGTACCGATGTCTTCGGTTCCGAGGTTCATCCAAAGGTTCCGAAAGATAAGTCGCTGGTGATCTACAAAGGCAAAAACACGGCCTTGATCGATAGTGACCTCCGCCTGGTATCCGAAGGGGAAGGCATCTTGCAGCTCGACGGGGAGCGGATCAATGTCGACACCATCTTATTCGTGCATGGCAATGCCGACGTCGGCATCGGCAACATCGAATTCGAAGGATCCGTCATCATCGAGGGGATGGTGATGCCGGGAATGGTCATAAAAGCAAGAGAAGACATAAAAGTGTCCGATATCGTTGAAGGGGCCACCTTGATTGCGGGCCGAGACATCGAAATAGAAGCGGGCGTGAAAGGCCGGAGCAAGGCTTTCATTTCAGCCGGCCGAGACGTGAAAGTGAAGTTTGTTGAAAATGCCGAATTGGAAGCGAAGAGAGATATCATCATCGCGAATGCGGTCGTCAATTCGACGGTTCGTTCGAAACGAGACGTGATCGCGGTTGGAGAACCCGGTGGCATCATCGGCGGATCGGTCTCCGCGGGGCATGTGGTGGAGGCGAACGAAATCGGTTCCGACATGAACCTAAAGACGTCCGTGGAAGTAGGAATCGATCCGGATATGCGGCAAAGGGCCGCGCTACTGCGTTCCCAAATCTCCCTCAATATGGACAATCTCAATAAGCTCACACAGATCGTTAAAAAGTTGAGGGAACTTCGGAATGCTTTGGGAGACAAGTTTCCTTCGGAAAAGATCGAATACTTAGTCAAGTCAATCAATGCCATTAACAATCTCAACGCCGAGACGCCGGGTTTGCAATCGGAGTTGGAGGATATCGAAGGGAAAATTTCCGATTCCTCGATCGGCTCAAAAATCATCGCCCGGAAGGTCATGAAACCGGGAACGGAAGTGGCTATAAGAGATCGCAAGTTTTATGCAACCAAGGCTTATGAAAAGGTTATGCTGGTTTTGGAAGAGGGAGAAATACGGTTGGGAGGCTATCGGCCCGACGGGTCATAATCACGACGGATTCGGAATCAAACGTGATATAATACGGGGTTAAAAAACGGAGGCGTGTTCCGAACTGGCTAAGGGGCCGGTCTCGAAAACCGGTGAGCATATTTGCTCGTGTGGGTTCGAATCCCACCGCCTCCGCCATACAATTTATGCCAACTTTTAAAGAGGTGATACAGGTTATGGAATTTTTATTGCGAGCTTTCGCGGCGCCGGATACGACGGCGGGCGCCGGAGCGGATACCGCCGCCGCGCCAGCGGGCGGATTGGGTTCTTTTGGATTGATTATCTGGATTGTCGTATTATTTGCAATGTTTTATTTTTTGATCATCATGCCCCAAAGAAAACGGGATAAGCAATACAAAACCATGATGAACGAACTGAAGGTTGGGGACAAAATCGTCACGATCGGAGGCATCATAGGAAAGGTCATTTCGTTGAAAGATCAAACGGTTGATATACAAACTGCCGATACAAAATTGGAAATCACTCGCCGATCCATCTCCGCAATCCTTGGAAAATCCACGAAAGACCCTAACGAAGCAGTACAACGCCAATAATTCATCTAAATAACGGAAAGGGAAAGAGAGGGGAAAGTGTTTGAAAGCGGACAGAATACGTTTGTTTTTTGTTGTCGTAATTTTGATCGTCGCTTTAGCGGGCATTTTTTGGCCAAATAAAAGCGAAGCGTTCCTGGATTCAAGTATCAACTTGTTTTTTCAGAACATACGGTTGGGATTGGATATCCGCGGGGGGACCCGGTTAGACTACCGTGTGGTGGTTCCGAACGATATTGAGAGAAGCGCGGATGAGATCGCCAATGAAGTGGTCGTCGTCGTTCGCCAGCGTTTGGATGCCGCCAACTACACCGAAGCGGTCGTTTCCAAGATCAGCGGCGGCGAAGATTCCCGAATACGGGTAGAGATACCGGGGGTCGACGACCCGACGATCGCCGAGCGATTGGTCGGAAAGAAAGGTCAACTCTATTTTGGAGAGATCTTAGAGCAGCAAACCGGTATCGAAATGCCGGACAAACGCATTGGCATCAAATACGCGAATGCGGTATGGGTGCCTTCAAAGGATAAGACTGCGAGCAATGAACGCACATGGTACCTCGTGAATCCGTTCGTCACCGTCGGTTCGCAGAAGCTCTACTTGGGCGGTTCGGAAATAAAGAATGCCAAAGCTTCTGTCGACAGTCAAAAAGGTGGATTTAAAATCGATATGGAGTTTACCTCCAAAGGGACGGAACTATTCGGGAAGATCACCGCCGCCTTCGTCGATCAGCAGTTGCCGATCGTTTTGGACGACGTCGTGCTGGTGGCGCCGCAGGTGATGTCGGCGATTCGAAGCTCCAGCGCCGAGATCTCCGGCCGCTTCACCGCGCAGGAAGCGATGGAACTGGCGGCTCTCATCAAAAGCGGAAACCTGCCTGCGGATCTTCAGAAGTTAGAAGAGAGAACCTTGGGACCGACCTTGGGCCGTGATATCATCACGGTCAGTTTAATCGCCGGGATGTTTGGACTGTTAATCGTTTTGGTCTACATGGTCGTCTTCTACGGCCTCAGCGGTCTAATCGCCGATCTGTCGTTAGTCTATAACACCATCATCATCTTAGGCGCGATGGCGCTCGGCAAGTTTATTTTGACCCTGCCCGGTATCGGAGGGATCATCTTAACCTTCGGAACGGCGATTGACGGGAACATCATCATCATCGAACGGATCAAAGAGGAGATACGTTCCGGGAAAACGATCCTAAACGCGATCACCGCTGGCTATTCGAAGTCGTTCTCCGCGATCTTCGACGCCAATATCACCTCGATCCTGGCGGGCGTCGTTCTGTACTATTTAGGGACCGGGACCATCAAAGGCTTCGCCACAACCTTGATCATCGGTATCCTTGGAAGCATGTTCGCGACTCTGGTCGTCTCTCGGGTCCTCACCGACATGTTCTCTTCCAAACTCCATTTTCGCATGCACAAGGAAGTAGCGAAAGCAGGTGACATGAAATGATATCGAAAACCTTTGATTTTTGCGGAAAGAAGAGGATATTTTTCGCCATCTCCCTTATCTTGATTGCAGTATCGCTTATTTCGATCTTCACGCGCGGGTTCAACTTCGGGGTGGATTTCTCCGGTGGAACGGAATTGATCTTCAAAGCGAGTGAGGATATGACGGTAGCGGCCTTTAGGGAGAAAATAGGCGGCATTGAAAAAACCCTGGAAGCGGCCAACATCTCGAAGCTTTCCCAAATGGGGGATCAGGAACAAAACGAGCATCGGTATTCCGTGACCACTGTGTTATTCTTCGAATCGGACCAGAAGCAGCAATTGGAAGCCAAAGCGCGAGAAAGCGGTCTGGATATAGAAAGTTATAACTCTGTCAGCGGATTCGCGGCTGAAGAGCTACGAAGCAAAGCCATCTGGATCGTTATTCTTGTTTCAGCTATTCTGTTGGTCTATATCACCATACGTTTCCGTTACGAGTTCGGTATCGGAGCGATCCTGGCCTTGCTCCATGACGCTGTGATCACCCTCGGTTTTTACTCCTTGTTCCAGATATCCTTTGACGTCTCTGTTATCGCCGCGATCCTGACTTTACTGGGGTATTCGATCAACGCGACGATCGTCATTTACGACCGAGTGCGCGAAAACCTGCGGCTCATGCGGGGTAAGAACACCTTGGAGACTATCAATACAAGCATTCGTCAAACGATGACCCGAACGGTTCATACGAGCGTGACGACCTTTATCGTCGTCTTCATGCTCTTAGTCTTTGGCGGAATAAGCCTAAGACCCTTCGCGTTCGGGTTGACAGTCGGTGTCATCGTCGGAACTTACTCTTCGGTCTTTATCGCCAGTCCGCTGATCGCGGGAATGCTCAACAGCAAAAAGAAATAAAGCCTTCGCTAGATTTGGAATCATTTTGCCAAAAAAAAAGACGCTTATCAAGCGTCTTTTTTTTGCGGGTATCGTTTTCAATCAATATACAATCGAAAGAATCGCACGAGGGCTAAAAACACCCCTCTATAAAAAAATTAGGCGGACGATTGTCCGCTTAAATGTGAGGGGTTCATTCTCTTTACACTATTTAGACTGTACCTCTAAGGAAAAGTTCAAACGTTTTTTCGCGAAAAACCGCTCGAATCGTTAACATTTTGTCACGGGATGATTTCTGTTCCGCGCATATAGGGTACTAAGCGTTTTGGAACCGTTATCGATCCATCGGGATTTTGATAGTTTTCCAAAACGGCGACCAAGGTGCGACCGACGGCCAACCCCGAACCGTTCAGCGTATGAACGTAGGCCATTTTGTTTTCGGCGTTCCGATAGCGTACGTTCGCCCGTCGAGCCTGAAAATCAGTATCGTTGCTGCAGGAAGAGATCTCACGGTATTTTTGATAAGAAGGGAGCCATACTTCCAGGTCATAGGTCAATGCGGCGCCGAAACCGAGATCGCCGGTACATAGGGAAACGACGCGATAAGGCAGCTCCAGAAGCTGCAGAATCCGTTCGGCATCGGCCGTCAGTCTTTCGAGTTCATCGAAAGAGGTTTCCGGCGTACAATATTTAACGAGTTCCACTTTTTCAAACTGATGGACCCTTATCATCCCCCGAACGTCCTTTCCGTAACTCCCCGCTTCGCGTCGGTAGCAGGAGGAGTAAGCCACATATTTGAGGGGCAGATCTTTCTCTGAGAGTATTTCGTCCCGGTGCATCCCGGCGAGGAAGATCTCGGCAGTGGGAATCAGGAAGTAGTCGTCCGGATCGGTGCGATAAGCCTCTTCTTCGAACTTTGGCAACTGTCCTGTCGCGAACATGCTTTCTCGTTTGACGAGATGGGGAACGTTCATTTCAGTATAACCGTGCTCTACGGTGTGGACGTCCAGCATAAAAGAGATTAGCGCCCGATTGAGAGCGGCGATTTTATTCTTGAGCACGACAAACCGCGATCCGCTGAGTTTGGAAGCCCGTTCGAAGTCCATCATATTGAGGTTGGGGCCTAAATCCCAATGCGGAAGGGGCTCAAAATTAAAGACGCGCGGTTCTCCCCAACGCCGTATCTCTACGTTTTGGCTCTCATCGGCTCCCCGGGGCGTCTTTTCCGAAGGAATATTGGGGAGAAGGGAAACGATCGCCTGTTGTTGGGATTCCAGCAGCGTGACCTGCTCGTCATTGGATTTGATCTGCTCTCCAATGATCTTGCTTTTTTCAACCCATTCCGAGACATCTGCGGATTTGTTTTCGGCCTTCTGTTTCGCAACCTGCTGCGAAAGCGCGTTGCGTTCGGCCTTCAGCATATCGGTTTGAGAGACCCATTCCCTTCGTTTTGCGTCTAATGCCAAGATTTGGTCGATCAATTCGGGGTTGTCATTCCTAAGCGCCAAGGCTTCTTTGATGACGTCCGGTTCTTTCCGTATTCTTTTGATGTCGATCATCGCACTCTCTCCTTCCTGCCGTCCATTTCGAGTATCCGGCGGTATTCCGATGCCGCGCGCTATTATAGCATATCGGTTTATGACTTATTTTTCTTTTTTGCGCAACCAGAGTTGCTGCGGGGATTTATCCACCTTCGTTTCTCTTAAAAAGACGCCTTCCCTGGCATCTCGCACATCTTCAACGGTATAAAAGGCCTTTTCGTCGTAGCGGTGAATGATCTGCACCGCTATCGGGATTTCCTTTCTCCTCACGATCGTATACATGATCTTCACCGGTCCCTTACTGCCCCAACCGTCGGCTACTGTCACCCCAAAGCCTTCTTTTCTCAAGGCATTCACTAAAGCCAGGAGATCGTTTCCGGAGATCATACGAATACAGGCTTTTCCAATGGCCAACTTATTCTCAATGACCATCCCGAGATAGTTGCCAGTCGCGAATCCAGCGGAGTAGGCCACCATATAGAAGGGGTTGTCCACCCTGGACATCAACTGGCTCATCACGGAGATCCAGATGAAAACCTCGAAAAACCCGATGATGGGAACGATACCGCGTCTTCCCCGAGCGATTAAAATGATCCGCATCGTTCCCATCGACACGTCCAGCACCCGAGCGAAAAAGATCAACGCGGGTAAGATAACCCAGTGAAAAACCCCGGAGTCTACGAATCCCTGCCAATCCACATCGGTTCTCCTTTCTATTATTTCGGCGATTATATCACAATCATTTTGCCCTTCTTCGGATAAAAGGGCGATTTCGTAGCTTTTTGAATGCTATCGTGTTGCGACCTATGCTTTTTCATAATCATTTCCGTCGGGTCGCCCGATGTTCTTCCCCCTCATCATTGACAAAACGGCGCTTAAACGCGTAGAATTGGATTATCCGGTAACTAACTGGGGGTGTCGGTATGCTGATCCGTCGAACGGTGTGCGTATTATTGTTTCTTTTAACGTTTTCTCTTTCCTTTGGTCTCCAACTTACCGAATACGGCTTAGCGCGACTGGGCTATGAAAACGGAGCGGATTTATTTGGCGTTTATTCGCGCGCGGCGTTTTATTTTCCAGAACCGGCCGTTCCACAGGATTCGGAGGTGTCGGTCCGTCTTCATTATGCTTATACCGACTTGGCGGGACCCAAAACGATGGTCACCTTCCTCGTCAACGGGCGCCCCGTGGCGGTCCGAACGCTACCGGACCGAACAGGAGATATATTGATCCCCCTTCCGGCTGTCCAGATCTCCACCTTCCAGGGCCTAACAATCGACGTCTTAGTTACCCTCGATTACTCCGAGTGCGATCACAACCCGTTGGCCAAAGAATCTTTATGGTTTTCCATCAATCCCGAAACGACGTTTTCTTTTTCGGGCGTCCCCGAGCCGCCGGAGACGATCGCCCAATTCTTTCAAAGAGCCGGTTGTGTGTTGCCGTTGAGGCTGGTGGTTCAGGAATATGCGCTTGCAACGATGAAAAGCCTTTCCCAAACCAGTTTGTTGCTCGGGTTTCTCTCTAAAGGGCTCCGTAAAGAGATCGCCTTTTCTTCTTCCATATCGGAAGCGGATGCCCCTGAAACGGGAAACCCCGACACGGGCGACACGGTTTTGTTCAAACCGGGGGCGGGGTTGTCACTGACCGACCGCTCGCTGACAGTTGGAAACGATGCGGCGGAGCTGTTGTCCTCCGATACCCTTCCCCTTCTGGCTTTTCGATCCGTCGAAAATCCGTCGATCGGTCCTGAATCTCCCGTTTCGAGACGGATCACCTTCGAAGAGTTGGGATGGTCGGATCAAGCGATCGAAGTGGTGTATACGGCCGAACGAACCCTGGGGTTTCCCGCGGATCTTTTCGGGGGTATCCCGCAGTCCACGCTCCTTTCGCTTGAGGTGTCGGCAGCCCATCTTGAGGAAGAAGAGGCGGTTACCCTCGCCGTCTTTCTCAACGACAGGTTGGTCGGGACTGTTGCGCTCGATTCGAAAGTCTTTGCGAAAACGGTCGTTCTGCCTTTGCCTTCGGCAAGTTTCCTCGGCTACAACCGCCTCCGATTTGAGGGTAAAAAATATAGAGGGGAGTGCAAAAGCGTTACTTTAGCGATACAATCCAACTCCCTTATTCGATGGGAGTCCGTAGAGCCCCTGACGGAAGCGCGGTTCTATGACTTTCCCTACTTTCTTTACGGCAAAACCGGCATCGTTCTCTCCTCCCTTTCCGAAGAGGGCGCCGCGATTCTCTCAGCCCTCATGCTGAAAAAGGGAGAGGGTTCGTACCGAACGACCTCGCCCGAACTATTTTCCCTGGATGACATGACGGAACAGGCCACGCTCTTTCGGTCCTGCGACTCCTACCTGTTTCTTGTTGCAGAGGGGGACATCGGGCGTGTTTTTCCGAACATCGGGATTCAAAACGGGCTGCGCTTGATCCATCCGACAACCGGAGCCGTCTTGTTCACCCCTGAGAAGGGCGTCTCCTACGCCTTGCTTTTCACGGGACAATACGAAGGCAAACCGGCGCTTCTTTGCGCCGTTCACGGCGACCCCGCCCTGCTCAAAAACATCTCCGAAACCCAATGGCGCCGGCTTCGGCAAGCGCCGGGCAATTTGGCGTTGTTGACCGAAGGCGGGCAAGTGGTCAGTTTTACCGTTGGTGGCGCATTATCGGTGGGGGATCCAGCGATCAAGACGGACCGAAAAATGGATTGGGCGCGTATCCTTTGGATCCTGGCCGTCGTGGTTGTCGCCGTTCTTTTCTTGATCTCTTCTTATCGAAAAACCTCTTCCAACCGATAACGGCGAAAAAAACGCCGTCCTTTTCGGTAGAAGGTTGGTTGATGGAAGCTTGTAAAAGCATATACCGGGTGGAGGGCTTGTGGACAAACAATTAGGTACCGTATTGATTGAGATGGGTATCATTACGCCGGCGCAGCTGGAAGAAGCGCTGGCGATCCAGAAGAAGCAAGGCGGGCGTTTGGGCTGGTTGTTGGCGACCTTAGGGCACGTCCGCCGGAATGATCTCTTTCGAGCGCTGAGCGAGCATTACGGCCTTCGGTTCGCCACGCCCGAATTGTCCAGAATCTTGGAAACACTGGACAAAGAACTTGCTCAAAAAACGCCTAAAGAAGAGGCTTTGCGGTTGCAATCCCTTCCCTATCGAATAGAGAATCATACTTTGATCCTTCTCAACGCCTACCCGGGAAACGAAGGGGTTTCTCGTTTCTATAAAGAACTTTACCAAATCGATCAGGTCGAGGAATGGGTCGTTACGGATCTGGATATCCTCGACCTTGCCAAGAAGGTCTACGGAGATCCTTTGCTGAAAGAAGCGGTCTATGGGTTGTTTTTTCGAAACCCGGAAGAGTCGGCTTATAAGGTTTTCTCCCTTCCTCAGTTTTCGTTTCTCATAGCCGGCGTTATCCTGTTGGGAGTTTTCACGGCCGTTTTTCCCTTCGTGACGCTTCGGGTATCGCTTCTCCTGATTCAGATGCTATACGTCATCCTGATCGGTTTCAAGTTCATCCTCAGTCTCTACGGGACGGTGGATGAGATTACCTATCGGGAGAAACCGGAAGACTATCGCAACCTTCAAGACAGCAAGTTACCGGTCTACACGGTTTTGGTGCCGGTTTTTCGGGAACCGGAGGTGATCGGAACCTTAATTGAAGGGTTGAAGAGGCTGGACTACCCCGCAAACAAGCTGGACATTATCCTTTTGTTGGAAGAGGTGGATCAAGAAACCCTCGCGGCGGCGAAAAGCGCGGCGCCTCCCGCCAACTGGCGGTTTTTAGTCGTACCCAAGTCCAAACCTCAAACCAAACCAAAAGCTTGCAATTACGGATTGTTGTTTGCCCGGGGAGAGTATTTGGTGATTTTCGACGCCGAAGACATTCCGCAGCCGGACCAGTTGAAAAAGGCCGTGCTAGCCTTCGGACAGTCTGACGCTTCGACGATTTGTTTCCAGGGCGCGTTGAATTACTTCAATAAGGATCAGAACCTGCTGACGAAGTTATTCACGTTGGAGTATTCGTTCTGGTTCGACTATATGCTGCCGGGATTATACAATCTTAACCTGCCGATCCCTCTCGGCGGGACGAGCAACCACTTCCGAGTGGACGCGCTGAAAAAGATCGGGGGCTGGGATCCGTTCAATACCACCGAAGACGCCGATTTAGGCATTCGCGCCGCTGCGGAAAAATACAAGGTCGGGATCATCCGCTCGACCACCTACGAAGAAGCGACTTCGCGCGTCTGGAATTGGATACGCCAACGATCCCGGTGGATCAAGGGGTATATGCAAACGACGCTCGTTTATAATCGGCACCCGTTGAAGTTGATTCGGTCGATCGGACTGAAACAGTGGTTTTCTTTCCAGTTGTTCATCGGCGGCACCCCGATTCTTTTTCTGATCAATCCGATCCTCTGGATCCTATTTGGGATCTGGATCGGTTGGAACCCGGTGTGGCTATCAGAGCTCTTCACGCCTGCCCTTTTATTCCTGTCGCTGTTCAACTTTCTCATTGGCAACTTCTTGGGGATCTATCTCAATCTCCTGGGAGCCTTTCGTCGGAAGTACTACCCTTTGACCTTCATCAGTTTGTTGAATCCTTTCTATTGGCTCTTACACTCTGTTTCCGCTTATAAGGCGCTTTGGCAATTGCTGCGGAAACCCCATTTCTGGGAAAAGACGCAACATGGATTCACACAACCGCGTCCAAGAAAGGAAGACGCCGTATGAATCACGTTACGCGATTGCCAGCTTTGTTTCGGAAGGAATCCTTCTGGATTCTGTTTCTCCTGCTTACTGCGTTCTATTGGGTTCTGAATCAGCGTTTTCAGTCGCTCGCGCTCTACTCTCCTAACCAGCAATGGGTTCGCTTTCACACCGAATGGTTGATGCGTATTTCCTCCGGCGGGCTGAGCGCCGTTGATTTCAGGATAGCGCCGCTGAATCTCTTGTTGCATCTGTTGATCGTATCGGACCCTTACCGGATATTTCTTTCGGCGCTCGCGGGATTTCTTGTTGTTTTTTTAATCCTATATGGTCTAACCAACATCCGAACGAAGATCATTAAACTGCTGTGCAGCCTATACCTGGTGTTTTCCCCTTCGATGCTGTTCTCGGGGTTGTTCGTGGCGGATTACGTTTTGTATTTGGTCCTGTTTTCTTTAGCCACTTACTTCTTGCTGGAGTTTTCGGTCAGCGAGCAAGTCTTTTATCTGTTTGTGTTCGGCCTTATATTCGGATTGATGGGTCTCCTCCGCTTTGAGACATTCTGGATGTCGGCTTTGGTCTTCCTCTATCTGTTTTTACGGTACCGAAAAGGAGGGCTCTTCTTTTATTATGCCCTCGCCGCTTTATTTCCGATCGTATTTCTGCAACTCTCTTGGGTTTTTCTATCCTTCATATTCCAAGGAGCGGTGTTCTCGCTTTTGTATGATCTTTACTTGGCGCCGCTTCGGGCGATAGCCAATTTTTCGAGTCCGATTGAACAATTTTTGATGCAAACAACCTGGCCCTTTTTTCTTTTATATGCGATTACGATTTTGCGGCTCGGAACCTATCGGTCGTTTTATCGGTCTGCGCTCTTTCTATCTCTTTTGGTTCCGTTCCTGTCGCCTTTTTTTATTCGAACGGCCGTTCAGGAGATGCGGCCTGTTACTTTCGCTTCTATGTTTTTCATCCATTATCTGATCCTTTTCCCATACATCGGAAACCTGTTCAACGAAAGGCGGCAAAAATGGTTCTATTCACTTTTTATCGTGGGGTACTTTGTTCTGAACGTTTTTGCGTTTACCGTGACGCCGGAACGACACGAAGCGATGTTTTTCAAACGGTTCACAGACGCCAATTATCACATACCGGAAACCACGGCATCTTTTCTGGGTGCCAAACTCGCCAACAAACGGCTAATAGCGGATGAGCGTTCCGTTTACCCCGTTTTACAGTATTTGCCGGACCTGTCCCGCATCCTCTACCCCGACCATCCTCTCTACCCCAGCGCGGTCTTTACTCCTTCCGTCTTTGCGGACGCAATTGTTATGCGAAAGGGCGAAGATCGAGTCTATCGCGGATATTTAAAAGAAATCGGACAAGGGGGTGGTTTCAACGGATTTGAGACTGCCTGGGAAGACGAAGAGTACTTGGTTTTAGAAAGAGTACCGGATCCCTAAACCGATGCCCGGCATCGGGAGGGAAAAAGCGGGGACGGCGTTAACGATCAAGGCCGCTTCGATAAAGATATCCAGCCGGTTTCTATTCCGGTTTAAGGAGACGGGAAAGATCACGCCGATGGGGAAGCGCAGCCCTATACTTTTAAGATTCGAAAAGCATAGTCCGATACCGTAAAAAACGGGCATCCGTTTGCGGTTAACGATCAGCCATTCGCGATTGAGCCACAACAAGTCTGTATAAAGCGTCAAGCCGCCGTTTTCCAGAAAAGACCAACCGACCCCGAGATCGACCCCCATTCCGTATTGAAATTCATAGAGCGCGTGACCACCTGTCGGTTGCCCTAAAATGATCCCGGCGGAAACATCGGAGTAAGCCCACGCCGTTAGCGAAAAAAGACATAATAATAACGGTCCGAAAAAGCGCTTTCTAAAAAATGTCATTGATATCTCTACTCTGCTCCCCTCATTATATAAGATATACAGTTTTCCGTTGGAAAAGCCTTAGAGGCGGTTACCCGCGATTATACCATAGGTTTCAACCCTGTTGTCAGGCGTGGCCGGATGCGCCCGCCTTTTCCGTTCGGGAGGTGAGGGAATCTTCCTCAGAAAAACGTGATATACTTCTTCGAAATGAGGATGGAGAGATCACATTGAATCTGAAGCTGCTGAAGGTGCTCGCGTACGGATTCGTCGGATACCGGATGCTCAGCGTCGAACTGCAGCCGGGAGGGTCGGCGGTATTGGCGCTGGTTTTCCTGCTGCTCTTTGTCTCGGTATCTCAATGGCGAGCCAACTACCTTTTCAAGAGACCGCTCATGTTTTGGATTAACGCGTTTGTGGAGGCGGGTTTCTGTTTTTATTTATTCCACCGATACGGCGGTTTCTTCTCGATCTATCTCTTTTCCGTATTGATGGATATGACGTCCGTCTTCAGCGACTACCGGAGGTATCTACCCGGATTGGGGGCGATCGGCCTGTTCTTTTCGGGTTATCACCTGCTTTTCTCGCCAGAAGAACGGTTTTCCCTATCCTTCGAGATGGGCGATCTCTTTCTGCTTCTGTTTTTCATCGGGTTTATGCTCTTTTTCCAGGAAGAGAAGAATCGAAAAGTTGTCGCCCAGGGATTATATGACCAGCTTCGGAAGTCGGAAGACCGGTTGAAAGAAGCGGTTCTCACCTTGGAACAATACTCGAATACGATCGAAGAGCTGACCCAACTGCGTGAACGCGCCCGGATTTCACGGGAGCTGCATGATAGTGTCGGTCACGCCCTCTCCACCTTGTCGCTTCAGCTCCAGGCGATCCAAATGGTTGTGGAGAAGGATCCCCCGAAAGCGAAAAGTATGCTTGTCGAACTCGGGCAGTTCACCAAGAATGCGCTCGAGAATGTTCGCCGCGCCGTCAGGGAACTGCGGCCTATCGAATTTGAGGCCTTCGAGGGGATCTTCGCGATCGAAGAGCTGGTACGCAACTTTAGCAAACTCACCGGAATCGACACCCGCTTGCTTCTTTCTCAGAATCGCTACCCGATGAACTCCGACCAAAGCCATCAGCTCTATCAAATCGTCAAAGAAAGCCTGAGCAACAGTATGCGACACGGGAAAGCCCGCCATATCACCATCGCGCTACAGTTTTTAGAAAACCGTATCTATTCGCAGATTAAAGATGACGGGGAAGGGTGCGCAAAAGTGGCGTTTGGCATGGGGCTCACTGGTATGCAGGAACGGGCGGCTTCGCTCGGAGGAGAGATGCGCGTCTTTTCAAAACCCGGGAAAGGCTTTGAAATCGTGGTTGAATTACCCAAACGGGTATCTCCGCCCGCTCAAAAGGCGGAATAAGATGATCCGGTTGCTGATCGTCGATGATGAAAAGCTGATTCGTGAAGGCTTAAAGGTGCTTCTGGGAGTATATGAGGATATCCAGGTTGTCGGGAGCTGCAGCAACGGCTTGGAAGCCTTGCGTTTCTGCCGACAGAATCCGGTGGATGTTGTCCTGATGGATATCCGGATGGAAAGATGCGATGGCGTCGAAGGGACCCGATTGATCAAAGAGATGAATCCGGCGATCAAGGTGATCATTCTCACAACTTTCCAGGATGAGGAGTATATCTTTTCCGCCTTGTCCCTCGGGGCGAGCGGGTATCTGCTGAAAGACAGCTCCAGCGACCGGATCTACGAAGCGGTTCGGAACGCGTTTATGGGAAACGTGGCGGTGCATCCGGACATTGTGAAACGCATGATCAAAACGAAGGAAGCGCCGCCGGCTAAGGACAAGGTTAAAACAGCTTATCAGTTGACTGATAAAGAGCTCGAGCTGATTCAATATATCTGCCGGGGACTATCCAATAAAGAGATCGGAGAAAAGCTGTTCCTGACCGAAGGAACGGTGAAAAATAACATCGGAAAAATCCTTTCGAAACTGAATCTGCGAGATCGCACCCAGATTATCATCTTCGCTTTTCAAAACCATCTGGTCGAATCATAACAGGATCGTGCCTTCCGGAGATGACTCAGGTCATCTCTTTCTTTTGCGAAAGATTCCCCAGGCTACTTCCCCTTCCTTGTGAAAACCTCTATAATTCGGTCGAAAAGAAGATACCGAAGGAGGTTTTTTGAAATGTACGAGATCGCAATACACAATGTCACCAAACGATACGACGATCAATTAGCCCTCGACAATGTTTCCGCCCGGATCGAAGAAGGCGAGATCTTCGGGTTGCTGGGTCCCAACGGAGCGGGAAAAACGACCTTGATCCACCTGATATGCGGCCTGATCGGGATGGACAGCGGCGACATTCTGATCGGCGGCCGATCGATGAAGACCTCTCCGGAAGAACTGAAAGCCATGATCGGATATGTCCCGCAGGAGATCGTTCTCTTCGACTCGCTTTCAGTGAAAGACAATCTGGAGTACTTTGGGCGTTTGTACCATCTTTCCGGAATGCAACTGAAAGAAAAGATGCGGTCAGCATCGGAGATTACCGGATTAAACGACCATCTCAAACAAAAGGTTAAGAAGATGTCAGGAGGGATGAAACGTCGGTTAAACATTGCTTGCGCCATTATGCACGACCCGAAGATCCTGATCCTTGATGAACCGACCGTCGGAGTGGACCCGCAGTCCCGGAATCACATTTTAGAATCCATCCGGAAGATGAATCGCACGCAGAAAACGACCGTTTTGTACACCTCCCACTATATGGAGGAAGCCGAAGCGATCTGCGACCGGTTGATAATTCTCGATCTGGGAAAAGAACTGGTTCAGGGAACCAAGAAAGAGATTATCCGGACGATTACGAACGAAACCGTGGTGGAAATACTGACAGATCATCTTCCAAACGATATGACAGAGGCCTTTCAGGAGATACTCGGCGTGAAAAAAGTATCCATAACAGAGGAAAAAATACACCTCATTATCGATTCGAGCGACCATATCGTCGAAAAGGTCGTACGGCTTCTCTCCGCGCGAGAGGTCAAGATACGGAACCTTTCGGTGGATAATCCCACCTTGGAAACGGTCTTTCTGAGCATCACCGGAAAAGCCTTGCGGGATTAAGGGGGTAACGTATGATTCACAACACATGGAAAGTTGTCGGCGCCATTCTTGCGAAAGACCTCAAAGTGGCTGGGAGCCAGGGGGCTTTGATAGTCCTCCTTTTAGTCTTCCCCCTGGCTTTAGGATTATTTTACGGATTGATGTACCAGAACGTTTTTGATCAAAATATCACGTGGGCCCCGTTAACGGTTTTCCTCCTGGATGAAACCGGGGAAGCCGATCAGGGTTTTATCGGAAAAGTGTTAAATGTGGAGAGCCTGCCTTTTGTTCAAAAAAGGATTGTTTCTTCCGTTCGGGGCTTTGAAGAAAGTTTAGCGGAACAGAAAGATGCGGTCGGGATTGCGATCCGGCGTGTCGAGGGACAGACTCTGATATACTGGCATCCGATTGGAGAATCGAGTTTGGAGAAGAGTATTCTTCTACAGGCGGTTGAGAAAGGCATAGAAGAGTACCAATGGCAATTTCGCGCCTCGGTGTTTCTCGGGTCGGAAGCGGAGAGCTTTCAAAAAGTATGGGAGACCTTCGCCGCACGCCCCCTCTTTCGCGAGATCGCCAGGGAAGACATCCGGGTCTTGTCGACGATCGAGTACTTCCTGATCTCTTTATTCGCCGCATTCGGTTTTATGTTTTCGACTGAATTCCTCCGGGATCGGGAACAAAAATTGTTGGCGCGCGCTTTCATGGCCGGCATTGGAAAGTCCACCCTCTATTGGTCGAACTTCCTGTCGAATTTTATTATATTTTTTGCCGGGATCTTAGTATACTTTGCGATTGTTTTCGGGCTCATTTTAAGATCCTCAATCGCCATCGTACCGTTTTTCGGAATAGCCGCGCTCCAGGCTTTGGTTGTCTCGGCTTTCCAATCTTTAGCGGGGGGATTGTTCAAAACCAATAAAACGGGGCTCGCCTTTATCCTTCCGGCTTTGTTTGTGATGCTCTATCTGGGAGGCGCTTTCTATTCGGTGAATCAGGAGCCGACGATGGAGAAGATTGCCAATTTCTTGCCAAATTACCAATTATTCAAACTTTATGAAGGGCTTGTTCTGGGGCATCCTTATCAAGAGGCAAGCCGCGCGTTTATCCTTTTAGCAGTATCAACGGTGATGGCCTTTATCGGTTGGTTTGCTTTTACGAAAAAAGAGGTGATATAGAATGAATTTGAACGTGATGATTGCGAACTTAAGACGGGTTTTGAAGGACCCCATCCTCATTCTCACGATCTTTTCCCTCCCGCTTATCGGGATCTTGATCTTGTCCCTCATGGTTAACGGAGGAGAGGTCACTCAGCAGATCTCTCTGGGTGTCATCGACTTGGAGCAAAGCGCCATCTCTGAGCAGTTGATCGAACGGTTGAGAGTGGACAAAAATTACGCCGTTTCAGTCTATGCGGAAAGTCAAGGGCAGTTTCTATTCGAAAATAGGCGGATCTCAGCATTGGTGACCATACCGAAAGGCTTCTCCGAAAGCCTTCGTTCCGAAACTCCCGAAGAGCTTTTGTTCAGCGTTCTAAAAACCATTCCTTCCGGAATGATCGCAGGGAGTCTCCAAAGCGCTGTGCATAAGGTAGTTCGAGAAGAATGGCTTCGTGACTATTCGGGACAAGAGGCTTCCGATCATTCAGATGCCGAAAACCCGATTGCCCTGATCATGCCCGATAAGGAGAAAGGCTCGACCAATACGATTGTTTTAAGCATTATTGTCCTCATTATGATGTTTTCCACCTCCTTTTTCGCGTCCGATATCATCCAACTACGGCAAAAGAACCTGCTGTTCCGGTTTTTTGCGACGCCAAACAGCCCTACCGGCATCACGATTTCGATTCTCGGATCGATGTTGGTTTTGTACGCTTTGCAGGCCCTTTTGCTGTTCATCATCGGATCGGCCTTTTCTCCCGTACCGCTGATCCAGGGGAATGTTTTAGGAGGGATCCTGCTCACGGGTTGTTTCCTTCTGGTAACCCTGAGCCTCGGTGTGTTGGTTGGTAGAATCTGCCGTCATCCTTCTATGATTTCTATCGTCTCCAATCTGATCATCATCCCCACCGGGATGATCAGCGGCACGCTCGTTCCGAAAGAGTTTCTGCCGGCCTTTATCAACAAACTGGCTGTTCTGGCTCCTCAGTATTGGGTCGTGAACGGTATCGAAAAACTGAACCGATCCGAAGGATTCCTCTCCGTCATTCCGAACGCCCTGATCTTAATCTTATTTGCTTTCTGCCTCTTTTCAGCGGGGATCTTCCGTTTCCGCGGAATGGTCAAGGCATAATCTCCTGCCGCTTAGTGCCCCCCCCTTTTCGGGGGGGCTTTTGGGTTTCTTCCGGCGCTTCGTTCTGAAAAAAATTTTCAGCTAAATCCGAAAAATGTTACTTTATTTTTGGTATTTTTCTGATTATGGTATATAATTAAGAACTGGAAACATGAAATGCCATTGTTATTCCATTCTCAAGACTTCTATCGGAATACTCTTTGAGAGGGTTCAGCTTATTTTGTTACCACCTGAAGGATTATCATCCAGGGTCGATCCGATTGCGTTTATCTGGTTATGGTTTTTTATGTCATAGAAATCGCGCGCCTGATTTCTCTGTCTTTATGTCAAGTACAAATCTGTAGTTTATAGGAACCAATCACATTTTGGAGGTGTCAGCATGAAAAAAGTATTGATTACGTTGCTCGTCTTGGTTCTCGCCTTTTCTGCAATCGGAATTGCGAAGACCAAAATCACGTATTTCGGGGACAACGACCCGAATTCTGCGGAAGCCGTTTTGACTAAGCTGTTCAACAGCTCCCAAGATGAAATCGAAGTCGAATTCTTGCTTCAGTCCTGGTCCACCGATGACAAACACACCGCTCTTGTGACCCGCTTCGGGGCGAAAGACCCCCATCCGACCGTTTATTTGGGAGACGTCATTTGGCCGGCGGAGTTTGCCGCCGCGGGATGGGCGCTGGATCTAACCCCCTACTTCCCGAAATCCGAACAGGATAAGTTCCTTCCCGGAACCATCAAATCGGCAACCTATTTGGGCAAGGTTTACGCGATGCCGAGCTTTACCGATGGCGGTCTGTTGTACTACCGCACCGACTTGCTCGAAAAATACGGATACAAACCGCCGACTACCTGGGAAGAGTTGAAAACCATCGCGGCGACCATCGCGAAAAAAGAAGGCATCGACGGTTTTGTCTTCCAAGGAGCCCAATACGAAGGATTAGTCTGTGACGCCGTTGAATTCATCGCTTCGAACGGCGGAGAGATCATAGATGGCAACGGCAACGTGAAAGTGAACAGCGCCGAAGTCATCCAGGCTTTGGAGTTCATGAGAGAATTGATCACATCCGGCGCTTCTCCGGATAAAGTCTTTACCTTCATGGAAGAAGATGCCCGCATGGCCTTCCAACAAGGGAATGCCGTCTTTATGAGAAACTGGCCTTACTGCCATTCTCCTTCCAACATGGCCGGCGACCAATCGGCGGTGAAAGGAAAATACGGTATGATCCCGATGCCGAAAGGCCCGAAAGGAACCGGCGGCGCGGCGACGCTCGGTGGTTGGATGGTCTTCGTGAATCCGTTCGCCTCGAAAGCCGAACAGGAAGCGGGGGTTCAATTCGCGCAATTTATGACCTCGGAATCTGCGCAGATCATTCGAAACTTAGTGGCCGGAAACGCGCCGACCCGCATCGCCGTCTACACGAACCCGATGGTGTTAAGAGCCAACGCGATCGTGGAAACCCTGTATCCGATTATGATCAATGCCGTGCCGCGACCGGTTACGCCGTTCTACGCACAAGTCAGTAATGCGCTGCAAGAAGAGTTCCACGCCGTTCTGACCGGTAAGAAAGCGGCTGCCGACGCGGTCAAAGCGATCGAAAGAAAGATCAAAGAGATCTACGAGTAATCGATTCATCACGTTTTTTCCGGCCCTGTACAGGGCCGGATTTTTTTCGGAGGTGCTTGCGTCTTGAAAAAACGCTATTCCAGAGAAAAACAAGAAACGCGTATGGGTTTGTTCTTCTTATTGCCTTCATTGATCGTCATCGTTCTGATTACGTTCCTTCCGATCGGTCAAACCTTCTTCCGCTCGCTTTTCCGTTGGGACATCAAATTTGAAAGCCGGCAATATTTTACCGGGCTTTCGAACTACACGGCGATCTTCCAAGGTTTATTCAGTCCGGACGAAGCGCTCAGCTGGACCGTTAGTTTTTGGAATTCGGCCTGGGTGACCTTTCTGTTCACAATTATCGCGGTATTGATCGAAACGGTGGTGGGTCTTCTGATCGCGTTGATCATAAACCGCGAATTTAGGGGAAGAGGGTTGGTGCGGACGGCGACCCTTATTCCGTGGGCGATTCCGACCGTCGCTTCCGCGCAGATGTGGCGGATGATGTTTTCCAGCCAGGGTGGGGTGATCAATGATCTCGCGAAACGATTGGGGTTCATCACCGAATACGTCAATTTCCTCGGAGACAGCACGACGACGGCCTTTTGGTCGATGGTGACAGCCGATGCCTGGAAAACGATTCCGTTTATGGCGCTTTTGCTTTTGGCAGGATTGCAAACGATCCCTTTACAGTTATATGAAGCCGCACGTGTCGACGGGGCTTCGAAGTGGCGTCAATTCTTCAGCATCACGCTTCCGATGCTCAAGCCCAGTCTGTTGGTTGCGCTGATATTTCGAACCCTTGATACCTTTAAGGCTTTCGATATCGCGCAGGTCTTGACCGGAGGGGGACCGGCTTCCGGTACGGAGTTGCTTTCTCTCTTCAATTACAAGTTGATGATCCAGCAAGGGCAGCACGGGCGAGGGAGCGCGGTGGCGATCATGCTCTTCATCTTCACGATGCTGATCGCGTTCTTCTTCATTAAAGTTCTTGGAGCCGATCCTTACGCGTCGAAGGGCAAGGAATTAAAATGAGGAAGCGATGGATACCCCGTCTGCTGTTGACCTTAGCCGTCCTCGTGATCATCGTCTTTATGTTTTTCCCCTTCTATTGGTTGTTTATCATGTCCTTAAAAGGGGATCTTGATTTGTATAAAATGCCGCCGGATTGGATTGCGAAAAATCCGCGCTGGGATAACTATAAAACGATCTTTACCGACCATAATTTGGGTCAGAATCTTCAAAACTCTTTTATAATCGCCTTTTCAACCACACTCATCAGCGTGCTGATTGGAAGCTGGGCGGCCTATGCGCTGGCGAAGTTTCGGATGCGTTTTAAAAGCCTGATCCTGGGCGTCATCCTTGCCGTCTCGATGTTTCCTGGGATCGTCGTCGTCTCACCGCTCTATATGCAGTTTTCGGATCTGAAGATCATTAACACCTATTGGGCGTTGATCCTGCCCTACCTGACCTTCTCCTTGCCGATGACGATATGGATTCTCCAATCCTTTTTCAAGCAAATTCCCGACGCTTTAACCGAAGCGGCCGTCATCGATGGGGCTGGCCCGATGCGGGCGTTGTTCCAGATCATCTTTCCTTTAGCCGCCCCCGGAATTTTCACCGCGTTCATTCTCACCTTCATTGGTGCGTGGAATGAGTTGCTCTTCGCATCGATTTTCATCACTGACTATCGAAAATTCACGGTTCCCCGCGCGTTGACGCTCTTTTCAGGCCAGTATACCTCCTCCTGGCAGCTGATCGCTGCCGCGAGCGTCGTGATTACGTTGCCGCTGATCGTGATGGTGCTATTGCTCCAGAAATGGATCGTCGCCGGTTTAACGGCCGGCGGTGTGAAGGATTGACGAAAGGAGAGGGTGTCATGGACAAGTCGTGGTGGAAGGGAGCGGTTATCTATCAAATCTATCCGAGGAGCTTCAAAGACGGGAATCAGGATGGGATCGGGGATCTCGACGGCATTACCGAAGAGTTGGACTACATCCGGGACTTGGGCGTGGACGCCATTTGGCTTTCCCCGATCTTCCGCTCGCCGATGAAAGATTTCGGCTATGATATCAGCGATTATCGGGAGATCGATCCGCTTTTCGGAACGATGGCCGATTTCGACCGCTTGTTGGAGGCGGCGCACGAAAGAGGCATTAAAGTGATCCTCGATCAGGTCTACAATCATACCTCCGATCAGCATCCCTGGTTCAAAGAATCTTGCTCTTCGAAAGACAACCCGAAAGCCGATTGGTACGTTTGGGTGGATGGGGAGAAAGGGACGCCGCCGAACAATTGGTTATCCTATTTCGGGGGCGAGGCGTGGGAATGGGTGGAAACCCGGAAGCAGTACTATCTGCATCTTTTCGTGAAAGAGCAGCCGGATCTGAACTGGCGTCACCACGAAGTTCGAAAGCAGGTGATGCAAAGCATCAAATTTTGGTTGGACAAAGGCGTCGACGGATTTCGATTCGACGTGGTCAATCTTTTCTATAAAGACGATCGGTTGCGGGACAACCCGGTTAAGTATCCGGAAGAGCTCATCGCATTTAACCGCCATTATCACCTCTACACACGCGATCGGCCGGAAACCGAGGGCGCCGTCGAAGAGATCCGGGAGCTGATGGACTTCTATGACGATCGGGTTTCCATCGGAGAGGTGGCGACCGAACTAGGGCAGGCGCAATACTTCGCTTATACGCGCCCGAACCGCTTGAACCTGGCCTTCAACTTTGATTTCAAAGAGCTCCGGCCTTTCGCGGCTAAAACCTATACCGAGCACGTCAAACTCAACGAGTCGGTGTTCCGGGACTTCGCCTGGCCGAGCTATGTGCTCGGAAATCATGACTCCAAACGCTTTCTATCCAAACTGGGCGAAGGCGAAGACGCGTTGCGGAAAGCAAAGGTTCTCGCCGCGCTTCTGTTGACGCTCAGGGGGACACCATTCATCTACTACGGAGAAGAAATCGGGATGCGTGAAGCGGAGATTCCTTATGAAAAAATCGTCGATCCGCAAGGCAAAAACCTGTGGCCGAAAAACGTCGGGCGGGACGGGTGTCGTACGCCGATGCAATGGAACTCCGGTCTCTACGCCGGGTTTTCGCGAACGGAACCTTGGCTGCCTATCGGAGGGGATGTTCAGGAAGTGAACGTGGAACGGCAAAAAGCGGATCCGGCTTCTATGCTCCAGTATTACAAACAGTTGATACGGATCCGGAAAGCCTCCGACGCGCTACGCTTCGGCAGGTTGGAATTCTTGGAGACCAAGGAAGAAGCGCTGATGGCTTTCTTCCGGATCGGAGAATCGGAAAGGAACCTGGTTCTTCTCAATTTCGGAGATCGCGCGATCGGTCTGAATTTAGAGGATTTCGGAGTTAAAACCTGGCGTTATCTGGGCGGTACAACATCTCATCCCGTAGGTTTCTCCGGTCTTTCCCTCTCTCTCGAACCGTACGAGGCGGCGATTCTCGAAACCAATTGAAAAAACGGGCGCACAAGGCTTTTTTTAAGTTTAGCTGAACCATAACCATATTCCCAAAGTGATCATTAAAAGGCCGCTAATCGCTTTGAATACCTTGGCGCTCTTTTCGGTCATCTTGTACTTGCCCAGCGTCAGCGAAAAACCGACAACGATCAACCACAACGGAAGGATGTAGGCGATATTATAGAGGACAAGGTAGAAGTATTTCGCGCCGAGCGCGATCTGCCTTCCGGTTAGTATTTTCGAGAATAACGCGGGCAATCCCATCGTACATGTTAGTTCGATCAAATTGACGAATAGCGCTAAAATGATGGTCAATACGATCGCTAACAAGGCGCTCCGTGTTTGTATGATCTTTCGGACCCTTTGGTACAGTTTCGGCTTCTGTTTTTCAGAGATCATGAGAGAGACGCCCTTTTTGAAGAAGAAGACCTCTTTCAGATTGATGCACCCCATCACGATCGCCACCGCAGAGAGAATCAATGTGATGATCCGGTGCATACCGATCAAGGAGAAGAAATTGAACCACGCGGACATAAAGCCGAAGTAGACGAAACCGGAAGCGATCACAAAGACGGAGCCGATCAGAAGCATTCGTTTCCGAGACTTCGCAACGGAGAGCAGGCTGAGCAGGAACATCAACACCCAAAAGGCGCAGGGGTTGAAGCCGTCCAGCAAACCGATCAGGATGGTCAGGAAAAATAAGGGCGAGCTTTTGTCGATTTTGCCGAACAACGGCAGCGTGATCGTATCGCTGGCCGATAACGGTTCCACACCATAGAGAGCGATGATCGCCCGAAGGATTTCGTCCGGCATCGTCGATCGATCAAATCCCGAGAAGGTTTCCTGTCCGATAAAGAGAATGGGGATTCCAGTATAACGGGTATCATAGGCCGAGAAAAAGGATTCCAGGATGGAGACATTGGTCGCGTTATGGCTGATTTCGTAGGTATTCATCAACAGCAGGGGATTGACTGAGCGATACTGATCGAAGAGCGCTTGATTGACCGCGTACCCCTCTAATTCTCCATAAGTATCCGTTTCGGATAGCCGGTTGAGAAATACTAAAAGATCTTGGCAATGCCGACAATCATCGCCGTAAAAAAGGTAAAGGAAGGCTCTCCCATTTTCCAACCCTTGACGGATTTGGACCCCTTGATCCAAGCTGGAGTCAAGCTCTTCCCCCAATAGATCGGCGATACTGCACCCGTCGGACTCTTCTCCGCAAGGCTCTTCCGTTTGGGCGAAGGCGCAGCAGGCGATCAATACGAGCAGAAGAACCCATAGGGTTTTAAGGCGGATTTTAGGGAACTTTGACGAATAAGTTGAGCGGAACAGTGGGATTCGCGACGGCAAAATCCTGAACCTCCTGGATACCGGTGTTCAACAGTATGTAGTAACCCATCCAATCGTAGGTGGGAAAAGACGTTTTAAACTCGTCGAACGCTACGGTTTTGACGTTGGGCAGCGTGGCCGAAAGCAACGCGGCATCTTTCGCTGCAATTGTTCTTATTAGACGCACGGGTTGGGACATCGCTTCCGTCATCACGGACTGCAACGAGGCCAAGTACGACTCATAACCGGGGTAGCGTTCCACCGAACCGACGATTTGAAATTGGCCGTCCAACAGGAAAGTGCGGGGTATCGCCGACACGTGGAATTTTCTGGCCGCGATCTCGTAGTAGCTCAACGTCTCGTATTGCGAGATTTCTGGATTTAAAAACACGTCGAAGGGATAGCGGGCATAATAATCTTTTTCGGCTTCCGCGATGATGACGATATGGTTCAACCGCAACAGATTTACCAATTCCAAGGTCGCCAGGCCTTCCGTCTTCAATTTGGTGCACGAAGGGCAACTGGGGCGCGTGAAGATCAACACCACGCCTTTCCCCGTTAGTACGGCGACTTTGAGCCCGTTCTCTATATCGTTATACACCGCGTAATCTTGATACTGTAGCGCAAACAGCGAAGAACAACCGATCAGGGCAATCGCCAAAAAACAGAAAACCCGATTCATCTGAATTTCCTCCTTCGAAAGAAATGAAGAACCCTTGCGCGCGAGCGCGTTTAGTCCATTATACCATAGATCATTAGAGACGGAAAAGCGAAAAGGATAAATGAGGGGCCGGCTCAACAGAAGGAAAGAACCGGTAGAATCGGTTTCTTTAACCCTCGATTCAACGGGGGTTATCAACGTACGCTTAAGGAAAAGACCCGAAGGACTTCTTTTCTTTAGAGTCGCGGGGCATTCTTCCCTCTTTCGCTTCAGGGAGTCATGTTATAATTTTTAACCGAGAACAGACAGGAGGAAGTATGGTGAATATACAAGGTTATATATTCGATTTGGACGGAGTAGTCGTCGATACCGCCCGATTTCATTATCTGGCATGGAAAGAAACCGCGAGGGAGTTAGGATTTGAGTTGACCCGAGAAGACAACGAGCGGCTCAAAGGGGTGAGTCGCATGGAATCGCTTGAGATTATCCTCGGGTTGGCCGGTATTGACCTGGATGAGAAACAAAAACGGGCCTTCGCCCAAGAGAAAAACGCGCGGTATCTACGATGGGTCGAGACGCTTCGCCCTTCGGACACCCTTCCCGGCGTCGTGAGCTATCTCCGAGAACTGAAAGAAGCCCATAAATTTGTTGCCCTGGCTTCAGCCAGCCAAAACGCGCGGCGAGTGATCGGGCTGTTAAAGGTTGACCGCCTCTTCGACGCGGTGATAGACGGTTCGATGATCGAACGAACCAAACCGGACCCGGAGATTTTTATCAAAGCCGCGCAAGCTCTGGCGTTGCCTCCTGAACGTTGTGTCGTTTTTGAAGACGCGAAGAACGGGATAGAGGCGGCGAAAGCGGCGGGTATGGTGGCGGTCGGTATCGGGTTGCCCGAAAACCTGGGCTTGGCGGATTGTGTGATTCGCGATTTTTCTCCCGTGAATATCGAGATCTTGAAACGAAGGGGTATCGCGTGATGCGGGCGATCGAACTAACCGAGGACCGTTGGGATCCAGCGGCCTATCCGTTGCACGAAACGCTCTTTGCCCAAGCGAACGGGTATTTGGGGATCCGCGGCAGCTTCGAGGAAGGGTTCTCCGGCTCTTCCATCAAGAGCATCCGCGGAACCTATATCAACGGGTTCTATGAGAACGAGAAGATTTTATACGGGGAATCCGCCTACGGGTTCGCAAAAATCAATCAGATCATGCTCCATATCCCCGATGCCACCCGCCTACGCCTGGCGGTGGATGGAGAACCCGTTTTCATAGACAATGGACGGCTCTGGGCCTATAAAAGGCACCTATCGCTGACCGGCGGGATTCTTGTTCGAACAGTCGACTGGGAATCCTCACAGGGTAAACGCGTTCTATTTTGTTTTGAACGTTTAGCCTCGTTGCAGGACCCTCACTTGCTGGCAATGCGTCTAACGATGCGCCCGCTCAATTTTTTCGGCACGATAGAAGTCGTATCTCTCATCGACGGAGATGTTCAGAATATTCGAAACGAAGAGGATCCCCGTGTAGGAAGCCAGTCAGAGGGGTTTTCCCTTGATCCCGTCTCCTTAGAAGCCCTTGCGAAGGAAGGTCTGGCGAAAATGATCCTCAAGACGCGACATTCCGAACTCACCTTGGGCTGTTCGATCCACCATCTCCTGGCCCCGGAGCCTTGCGAGTCCCCGCTGGCGTTCTGCGAAACCCGACAGGCAGCCATTCGTTACGCCATTCGGGTTCATCAAGGTCAAGAAGCCGTGTTGACCAAGATCGCGTGCTACACCACCTCTCTGGAGACGCCGGTCGCCGAGATCGACCTGTTTTTGCGGCAAAAAGGCGCTCACGCGATTCAAGAAGGGTTCGAAGCTTACGCGACTGCCCAAACGGAGATCTTGTCGCGGTACTGGCGCGTGGCCGAAACGACGGTCGAGGACCAGCCCGAGATCGAGAGGGCGCTGGCCGTAAACCAATTTCACCTGTATCAATCCGTCGGGAAGGACGGCAGACGGAATGTCGCCTCGAAAGGGCTGACGGGCGAGGGGTATGGAGGCCATACTTTCTGGGATACGGAGATCTATATGATTCCGTTTTTCATCTTTCGGGAACCGAATATCGCCCGGAAACTTTTGGAATACCGTTACGGGCTTCTCCCCTTCGCTCGGGAGCGCGCGCGGACCATGGGCCATCACCAGGGCGCTTTGTATCCGTGGCGAACGATCGCAGGAGAAGAGTGTTCGGCCTATTATCCGGCCGGCACAGCCCAGTATCATATCAATGCCGATATCGCCTACGCGATTCGGCAGTATTGGCAAGTGACTCAGGATGATGACTTCCTCGTCAAGAAAGGGGCGGAGATCCTCTTCGAAACCGCGCGATTATGGAGCGATCTCGGCCATTTCAATCCGGAAAGAGACGGCCAATTCACCCTCGAGGGCGTCACTGGCCCGGACGAATACACCGCCGTCATTGACAACAACTACTATACCAACCGTATGGCCCAGGAACACCTTCATTTCGCGGCGGAGACGGCAAAGTGGCTGCAACAACGCTATCCCGTTGAGTATGAACGACTCGGGCGCTCATTGGGATTGTCGGAAGCGGAACCGGCCGAATGGGAAGAGAAAAGCGGACGCATGTATTTCCCGCAAAGAGACCGTCGAGGAATCACCCCGCAGGACGACAGTTTTCTCTCCCTGCGCCGATGGGATTTTAAAGGGACACCGCCGGACCACTATCCCTTGTTGTTGCACTATCACCCGCTTGTTATCTATCGCCATCAAGTTTGCAAACAAGCGGATGTGGTTCTGGCGCATCTGCTGGCCGGCGAGTCGGTCAGCTTGGAACAAAAAAAACGCGACTTTGACTATTACGAACCCCTCACAACCCATGATTCCTCTCTTTCACCATGCATCTACGGCATGATGGCGGCAGAAGTCGGGTATCCGGACAAAGCGGAGGCGTATTTTACTCATACGCTCTTTTTGGATCTGCACAATCTCCACCATAACTCCGTGGACGGCGCGCATCTGGCAGCGATGGCCGGTTCGTGGATGACCCTGGTCTATGGTTTTGCGGGTTTACGAACCCCCGAAGGAACGCTTTCTTTTAACCCGATTCTCCCCGCTTCTTGGAACGGTTACGCTTTCCGACTTTATTACCGCGGTTCCTTGTTGGAGGTCCGCGCCCAGCACGCTTCGGTAACCTACACATTGATGGAGGGGGGCGCTATTGGATTCAGGCATAAAGAAAGGTCGGTACAGCTAACGCGGCAGCGCCCGAAGCTGTCTTTATAAAAAAACAGGGGCAATCGCCCCTGTTTTTTTATTCTTTATTTTTTGTCAATCGAGTTTATACCGTTTGCTTCCGAGAACCTTCGGAAGAACGATCAATCCGCCGATGAAGACGACCAGCGCAGCTATCCAACCGAAAATCATGTTGTTCGTCAGTCCGGCGAATAGGAAACCAACGATCGCGCAGACGGCAACAAACACGGCATAGGGGATTTGCGTGGCGACGTGTTCAAGATGGGGACAAGAGGCTCCGATCGAAGACAGAATCGTCGTATCGGATATCGGGGAACAATGATCGCCGAAGATCGCTCCCGCCAACACGCCTCCGACATTGATCAACGCCGCGTTCATCAAGGCGGCTCCGGTCATGCCAAGATTCTGGCCTAGGGAGACGGCGATCGGCATGGTGATCGGTATCATGATTGCGAAGGTTCCCCAGCTCGTACCGGTGGAGAAGGAGATCAGACACGAAAGGGCGAAGACGATCATCGGGAGAATCGCCAGCGGGAATCCGCCATTAACGACCGCTTCTGATAGATACTTGGAAAGGCCTAACCCGCCGTCCGCGGGTGAACTTTTAATCAGGCTGCCGATCGTCCAGGCCATCGCCAGGATAATGATCGCAGGCATCATAGACTTAATGCCCTCTACGATACCTTCGGCCGCCGATTTGATGTTCACGAGTTTACGGATATAGAAATAAATATACGTGATGAATAAGGTAGAGACGACAGCATAGAAGAGCGCAACGGAAGCGTCGGTGTTGTTGAAGGCTTCCCCGAGGGTCATCGATCCGACGGCTTGCCCGAAGGTCGTGATCGTTTCGCCATCGATGGCGCCCATATAGGTCGTAACCGGGAAGAAGATGACGGCCAGAGCGATCAACACGATGATGGGGAACAGCATGTCGAAGGGCTTGGAGGCGAGTTTTTCTTTTTCTTCTTCTATCTTTCCAGAAACGAGTCCGTAAGTCTTTTCATCGCAGAGCCCTTTTCCCTTTTCAGCTCGCAACTCGCTGCGCAGCATCGGTCCAAAGTCCCGTTTGGTAACCGCGACTAAGACGACCATGACCAAGGTTAAAACGGCATACAGATTGAACGGGATGGATCGGATGAAGAAAGAAAACTCCGATACCCCTAAAGTCGTGAACCCGTCCGAATCGCGAACCAGGCTCATCACGGTGACTACCCAGCTGGAAATGGGGGCTAAGATACAAACCGGCGCGGCGGTTGAATCGAGGATATAAGCCAACTTTGCCCGCGATACCTTTTTTTCGTCGGAGACCGGTCTCATCACGGTTCCGATGGTTAAAGAGTTGAAGTAGTCGTCGATGAAGATCAGAAGCCCGAAAACCCAAGTCAGAAGCAAGACACCGGTTTTCGTTTTAACCTTGGACGCGGCCCACAGCCCGAAAGCCCGCGCTGCTCCGGTTTTCGCCAACAATCCGACCAAGGCGCCTAATAACGCACAGAACAACAGAATGCGGATGTTCCATCCGTCGGCCAGAGAATTCGCGATACCATCCGTTAGTTTCATAATTGCCGTAATCGGATTTCCGCCTGCCAGTATCAACGTTCCAGAGAAGATGCCAAGAAATAACGAAATGATGACATCTTTGCTAAGAAGCGCTAAAACGATCGTGATAACTGGCGGGAGAAGCCCCAGAATGCCATAATGCTCCATCTTGCGTACCCCCTTATAGTATGAAGTGAACTGATTCTTTACCCCTGTATTCCTACAAATCAGAAGATGCCCGGATTATACCATTTTTACATTTTTCTATCAAACGGAGGGTTGGGTTGGTTACAAATTCGTAGATCCAGCGATTAAGCCGTTCGTTTGATCTTCCCACAGCCGAACAGGCGACGGGAAGCCTTCGCGGTATCCGAGGCCGGTCGCGCCTTTGTGGTATAATACCGTAAGGCTTATTCAAAGGCAAAGGCAGTTCTTTTTCGTTAGGGGGCGCGGGGTGTGAACGACTATTTGCTTCGGTATCAAGAATGGCTTGAGAAGAGTGTGGGCTGGGTACGCGAAGATTTGGAATCCTTAAAATATCTGCCATCCCGGGACTTCGAAGCCCAACTGCGCGAGCGATTCGGCGTTCTCGCTGATTTCGGAACCGGAGGGATTCGACAGATTGTCCGTGCCGGAACGAACGGGCTCAATGACCCGTGGGTCACGCGGATTGCTTTGGGTCTTGCGCAAATGGCGAAGAGCACTGTTATCGCATATGATACCCGGAACCGCTCTCGATACTTTGCTCTGCTGGCCGCCCGGACGTTGGCTGCGCAAGGGGTTAAAGTTTTCCTTTTTGATGAACCCGCGCCAACGCCGGTCCTTTCCTTCGCAATCAGACGCATGAAGGCCCAGTCGGGTATGGTCATCACAGCCAGCCACAACAAACCGGCTTACAATGGAATCAAAGTTTACGATCACCGCGGCGTGCAAATGATTCCGCGCCGGATCGAGGCGTTAAAATCGCATATAGAGGCCTTTGGCTTTTTTGAGAATGTTCCGGAAACCTTCGCCTACAATCTTCTCGGAGAGGAGATAAAAACCGAATACCTTCAGGAGGTTTGTAGGGAAAACGCGCCCTACGACCAACGCGACGGGCGTAAGCAGGTGATTTTGTATACTCCTTTACACGGAACAGGCGGCGCCTACATTCCTCCCTTGCTGGATCAATTCGGTTTCGATTGTCGGATTGTCGAGATGCAAAGTCGACCGGATCCCGCCTTCCCCACGGTGGCGTACCCGAATCCGGAAGATCCGGAAGCCTTCAAAATGGCGATCACGCAAGCCAAAGGCATGCATCCGATGCCCGAAATGATTATGGCGACGGACCCCGATGCCGACAGAATCGGGGTGTATCTTTTGGAAAACGCTTCTTATCGCCCGTTGAACGGGAACGAAATTGGGCTGCTCCTCACCGACTTTTTGGTGCGCGCCGTTCCTACGAACCTGTTGGGTACTGAGGACCGTGCCTGGGTCTTGTTTAAAACGATCGTGACTTCGGACAGCGTGAAACCCTACGCGACCAAGAACGGCATACAGGTGATCGAAACGCTGACCGGTTTCAAGTTCCTGGGGGATCAAATAGAAACGCTGTCCGATAAAAATCAGGCATTTCTTGCCGCTTACGAGGAAAGTTACGGATTTTTGCACGGAGATCACGCCCGAGACAAAGACGCGATCTCCACCGCGCTCTTGCTGGGTTTGTTGTTGAGGAACGCAGGAAACGCGAAGAGAATGATAGATCGGCTGCGGGAAATATATCAAATGTTCGGTTTTTATAAGGACTCGGCAATGAGTTTTGAGGTCGAGGGGACGGCAGGTCTCCGCCAAATCGAAGGGTTCATGAAAGAATTGCGCGCGGTCAAACCGGACCGGTTGTTTTCGTTGCCGGTAGAAGTTGTCAAAGACTATGCCGCCGATCCCGATCCCCAATGGAAGGCCGATGTTTTTCTCATCCGGTTTTACAGCGGAATGAAAGCGATCTTTCGACCCTCAGGGACCGAACCCAAGCTAAAGATCTATTTGTCCGCGGTCGGTGAAACCGAGGAAGAATCGAACCGCCGCTTTCACACCCTGAAGACCGAGATCAACCGGGTCACCTCCGAGATGATGGCATCCTTGACGGAATCCGACTCGTTTTCTAAAAATCGAATGAAAGGGGAGTAGTCGGCCAATGGAAATTACAAAAGAATCGATCGAGGTATTATACGATGGACCGACGATCCAGAAACGGATAGCCGAACTCGGAAAAGAGATCGCGAAGGATTACGCGCCTTTGACCGATACCTTGTATATGGTTTGCGTATTGAAAGGCTCGACGCACTTCTTCTCCGATCTGCTGCTGAATATTCCCATCGACGTTCACTACATGTTCATCCAGATAGCCAGTTACGCCGGGTCTTCCTCCTCCGGGCAAATTGTCGTAAAATCTTGGATTGAAGAATCGGTGCAAGGAAAGCACGTGATCGTGGTGGAGGATATTTTAGACTCCGGGAAGACGTTAAAGTACGTCCTGAATTACCTGTCTAAGTATCATCCGGAAACCTTGGAGGTGGCGACTCTGGTCGACAAAGCCTCCAAAGACCATTACGGTATTAAAGCCAAATATGTCGGATTCAATGCCCCGGACTACTTCTTGCTGGGGTACGGGCTTGACTATAACCAACGGTTCCGGAACCTTCCTTTCATCGGTTACGTCAAGCATGGCGAAGAAGCGTAGCGGTGTCCTCATCCTGTTGACCGTTTTCGTGCTATTTGCCTTTTCCATGTCGTTTCTGTGGTATTTGGACGATGTTCAAAGCCAAGAAAACTTACTTGTATCGATGGAAATCGAGAAGTGGCGTTCTCTTTTTTCCATCCAGCTTTATATGAGAGTGGAAGAATTATATAGGCAAGGCCTGTTGTCGATCGGGGATACGGAGATTGCTATTAACGGACATACCATCAAAGTCACCCCGGAAGGCGTGTTGTTTGTGAAAGGAGAATAGACGGTGCCGGAAGAGATCGTTTCGAAAGAGCCACTCCCCAACGGGACGGATTCGTTAACGCCCAAGCGCGTCGTGGCTATATTGGACAAGTATATCGTTGGCCAAACGTCTGCCAAAAAGGCTGTTGCGGTTGCTTTGCGCAATCGGATCCGCCGTCAGCGGTTACATGATCCCTTGAAGAAAGAGGTCATTCCTAAAAACATACTGATGATCGGTCCGACGGGCGTTGGAAAAACCGAGATCGCCAGGAGATTGGCCTTTCTATCCGGATCCCCATTCGTGAAAGTGGAGGCTACGAAGTTCACGGAAGTGGGTTATGTGGGCAGAAGCGTGGACTCGATGGTCCGAGAGCTGGTGGAATCCGCGATCAACTTCCTGAAAAAGGAAGAGGTCCAAAAGGTGGAGATTTTGGCGCAAAAAGAGGTTGAGAAGATCATCCTCAACGCGATTTTAAAGACTCCCGAGAAGCAACCGGAGAAGAAACTCGGGGATTTCTTCAATCGCTTTTTAGACGCGAAAATTCCGACCGAGGCTTTCGGAAGCGGCGAAACGGAAACGAGCCAGAAGGGCGAACCCTCAGGCGCGGATACGTCATCCCCCAATCCAATGGAGCTTGCCGAATGCTACCGCCGAGGCGAGTTGGATGAACAGTTCATCGACATCGAGATCGAAAAGGCTCAAAATCCGCCGCTCGGCGTGATGGGCCTCGGCGGGGACATGAGCGATCTTGAAATCGATTTGCAGGGGTTTTTGGGAAACCTGATGCCAGCGAAAAAGATCAAAAAGCGGATGACCGTCGCTCAAGCCCGAAAAATTCTGATACCACTCGAATCGGAAAAGTTGATCGATATGGACAAAATTACTTCTGACGCTTTGGAGATAGCTCAGAATGATGGGATTATCTTTATCGACGAAATGGATAAAATCGCGTCCACGTCGAAATCGAATTCGGGGCCGGATGTTTCCCGCGAGGGGGTTCAACGCGATCTGCTCCCGATTATTGACGGCACGGCTGTGATGACCAAATACGGTATTGTTCGAACAGATCATATCTTGTTCATCGCGGCAGGGGCTTTTCATATCTCCAAACCGTCGGACCTCATTCCCGAGATGCAGGGTCGGTTTCCTATCCGGGTTGAATTAGAGCCCTTGACTGAACGGGATTTTGAGAGGATTCTGCTGGAACCGGAATGCTCGTTGGTGAAACAGTACAAAGCCTTGCTCGAAGCGGACGGCGTCACCCTCGTCTTTGATGATACGGGAATACACGAAATCGCGCACCTTTCCTTCGAACTGAACGAGAAACTTGAAAATATCGGCGCGCGAAGGTTGTATACGGTTCTCGAAAAGGTATTGGAAGAAATTTCTTTTGAAGCGCCGGATACCGAAACCTCCTATAGGATGATAGACGGAGCCTATGTCCGTTCGGTGATGCACCCGATCGTTTCGGATCAGGATCTCTCATCCTATATTCTATAGAGGAGATAGGCTGTGGAAACGATCGAACGGTTGGCTCTTCGGGGTTCCAAGATCTTTACCCCGTCAGAAATCGTATCCGTCGAATCTTTCGCGTCGATTCAGGAATTCCTGAAATCCTATACTGAACCTTCGCTGGAAAAGAAAAAACGAAGAGTCGAGCAGATGTGGACCGACGATATCGCGGATCGGTGCCGAAAAGTTTTAGGACGCAAGGACCTCATGGTGATCTTTCCGGAAGAAGAGGGGTATCCGCCTCTTCTCAAGGAGATCGACCCGATGCCTCAAATCCTGTTCGTGAAAGGGAAAGCGGATTTGCTAGCCAGCCAGGAACTGAAGATCGCTTGTGTCGGGTCTCGGAAACCTTCTTCGTACGGAAAGTACGCGGTTCAGAAGATCATCAGCCAGTTGGCCGAACGAAAGGTGACGGTCGTGAGCGGGTTAGCCTATGGAATCGATGTAATGGCTCACCTCACGGCGATCGAGAGAGGCACGCATACGATCGGCGTGTTGGGTTTCGGCGTGGACCACATCTACCCCGTATCTAATACGATCGCCTTCCGCAAAGTCGAAGAACAAGGCTGCCTGGTGAGCGAATACTTGCCCTGGCAAAAGCCTGAGGTATACTTTTTCCCGGAAAGGAACCGCATTATTTCGGGATTAAGCCAGGGAGTCTTGGTGATCGAAGCCTCCAAAACGAGCGGATCGTTGATCACCGTTCAATATGCGCTGTCTCAGAATCGAGACGTTTTCGCCATACCCGGATCGATACAAAGCGCCTTGTCCGAGGGGACGAACGGATTGATCAAGAAAGGAGCCAAGTTAGTGACCGATGCCGGTGACATTGTCGAGGAATATCCCTGGCTTGTTTCCGACAAACCGGAAACCTCGGTTTTGAGAGCGGAAACCGCCTCCCTGTCTAGAGAAGAAAAATCCGTATACGACCTGATCGTAGAAGGGTGTGACCAGTTCGACCGCCTGATCGAAAAAACCCGATTGCAGCCGGCGAACCTCAATCGTGTTTTAACCAGTTTGTCGTTAAAAGGTTTGGTTACGAACATCGGCTCGCAGTACTTGCCTGGGCAGGAAGGATCCGCATGAAATCTTGCCTTTGTATTCTATTCCTCTTATCGGCACTCGGATTTTCCGTTTTCGGTATGTTGTTCGAGATCGGAACGGGTTATCGATTCGCTCCGTTCAGTTTTGCCAACCACGGATGGAACCTTGATTTGGGACTGTTCAACCAGTTCAACGACATGCTTTCTCTCGATGTCACCTACCATCCGCAGTTCTCCTTCAACGAATCCGGTGAACGGGAGGCGACTCCGACCAACTATCTCAATTTCGATCTGGACGCGATGATTCCGTTGTTGGGGAGGCGGGAAACCAAGGAAGGATATCGCTTTGGACTGTTTGGCACCTTCGAGTTCGGCAATTTTTACGACACTTATAAAAATCCTTCCGAAACGTCGTCGGATTTCTCCAATTGGGAAGTCTGGCAAAACAGCAGTTATTGGTTGGGGGCGGGTTTGTATGCCCAGTACTACCTTAGGCCGTGGATGTTTCAGCTTGGTATCGGGTTTCCGATCATCCGCAGCCCGGACACGCTCAATACGATGGATTGGTTGCTGGGGACTGTGGAGTTCAAAACACGGTTTTTTATCGAGAGCGAACGGCACGCGTTCAAAGACCATCTCACAGTGGAAATTGAGATATCGGCCCGAAAAGTGGGGATATCGGTATGCTTGATCGAACCCTTTTAAAATGACGCTGCAGTACTACCTCCACCGCTGCGGATTGGCCGCCCGGCGAAAGGTCAACGCGATCATCGAGCAGGGGAGGGTGGCGGTAAACGGAACAGTCGTTCGCGAATTCTGGCTGAGTGTGAACCCGGATAAAGACAGCGTTACTGTCGATGGAGCGCCTTGCCATTTGCCCCTCGGCCATCACTACTATCTGTTTCATAAACCGCGCGGGCTCATCACATCGGTATCGGATCCGCGTGGGCGGCAAACGGTCATCGATTATGTCAGAAAGGTTCACGGCTTGTCAGAGCCTTTGCATCCGACCGGCCGGCTGGACAAGGATACTGAAGGATTGCTGATCCTAACGGACGACGGAGACTTCACGCAAAAAATCACTCATCCGTCCCATGAGATCCCTAAGGTGTATGTGGCGGTCTTGAAAAACGAGATTACGGACGAACAGAAGCGCATCCTGGAATCCGGAATACAGATCGACGGCGCGATGACGGCGAAAGCAAAACTGGCAAAAGTTCGTCTGGAAAAGAAAGGTTTGGAAGGTCAACCGTGTTGGCGGATCACGATACACGAAGGGAAGAAACGACAGGTACGCCGAATGTTCGAAGCGGTTGGCACCCGGGTGATGTACCTGCGCCGCGACCAAATCGGGTCTTTTACCCTTAAAGGAATAGAAAATCCCGGGCAAATGCGGGTGATTAACGAAAACGAATTGGATGATTTTCGAAGGGTATATTTTTAATGATGGATAAATGGGGGGGTTTGATGAAAAAAATTCTCGCGCTCGTTCTGTTATGCACTTGTTTGACGCTAACGGCATTTACTCAAGATTTGTTCGAACTGAAAAGCGTCCAATCCAAGATTCTGTTAGCTTATGAACTCAACGACCATTCTTTGCTGGATGCCGCGATCATGGACCTGCAAAAGATTATATTGGACCGAGGGTCGGATCCTTACGTTCTTTCGAAAGCCCATCTGCTCACAGGGGACGCTTACTTCTACAAAGGTTTTTACAGTTTAGCCCTCGAATCTTATGACAAAGCGTTGCAATACACCGGAAAAGATGATCAGGACTATCCCTACGCGGTCTATTCAAAGTGTTACGCGACCTATCATATGGCGTTGGAAACCCAGCAGAGCAATCGCGATTCCCTGTTGAGCCAGGCGTTGATCCTGCTGGAACAACTGGTGAGTTTTTCTGGATACCAGCAAGACTACTATTTGTTGAAAGGGATGATCCAAAAAGCGAAAGGGGATTATCTCGGGGCTTCCGCCAGTTTTGACGCGGTAACTGATCCGGATGCTGTCGGCTTCGCCAGTTATTACAAGGGGCTGATCTTTTTCGAGCAGGGGAACTATCCGTCTGCAATTTTGGCCTTTGAGCGGGCAAACCAGTTCGGACAAAGTCCGGAACTGATGGCCGCCAGCATCTACCAGACGATCCGCGCGATGATGAACCTTCAAAACTATCGGGAAGCGCTACAATATTCTGAAAATCTAGTGCGCAACTATTCGACAACCCGTTATCGCGATGAGATTTTTATGCTGCACGTGGAACTGCTGTATCGAACCGGGGAATATGAAAACGCCGCCCGGTATATCGAATATATCATCGAAAGCGCCAAAAGCACGCGCGAGCTGATTGATGCCTACAATGCGATGGGATGGTTGGCCTACAAGTCGGGCAATTATGAAACCGCCTTGAACAATTGGAACAAAGCGATCACCGTCGGCGCGGCCGAGTATCCGATAGAAACCTTTGAGATGGCCAAGCAGGCGATCGACATCCTGCGCAATACCGGCGATTCAGCCAAAATGGTAGCCTACCTGAACCAGATGAAGGCGACCTTCCCTTCTCAAGGAACGGCTTTGGATCTGGAGAGCGCGAAGGTGTACATTTCTTTGGGTCGGTACTCGGAAGCGGAGGTTCTGTTGCAGCGCGTCCTGTCGTCGGGCCTTTTTTACCAGGAGGCGAACTTCGCCCTCGCCCAACTCTATCAGAAAACAGGGGATATGAAGCGGGCCCAGGACTATGTTGATCGGGTCATCCGTTCGGGCAACCAAGCCGCGATCTATCAAGGATACACTTTCCAGGGCGACCTTTATCTCCAAACGGGAGATTACGCGAAGGCGAAGATTGCTTACGAAAACGCGATGAAGAATGCCTCCGACGCCGAGAGGAGCCAGGCAACCCTGAACCTGGGGATCGTCGCGCTGAACGCCAAAGACTACACAACGGCGCAGAAGCAGTTCGAAACATTGAAAAATGAGATCACAAAAGATCTCAGCGCGGCGTTGGATGCGGCCTTTTATCTGGCCGAAACCTATATCGCCCGCAACCTACCGACTTCGGCGTTGAGCGAGTACGATTGGATTTTACGAAACGACGTTTCGAAAAAGTACGATAAAACGGTAACATTGAAAAAGTATACGGTGATGTTGGAGACGAATCAAGATCCTCTGGAGATCGCGCGGCAGATCGACACCGCACTTCAAACCACGTCTGATTCGTCGCTTTCCGCGGAACTGAAATATCTGAGAGCGGAAGCCTTCTTGAAAAAAGGCGACCTTATCTCAGCCTTTGAAGCGCTGAGAGATGCGAATTTCGATCAGCTGTCGACAGGATCGAAGGGTGGATATCTGTACATCCGCGGAAAATACTACGCCTCCCAGGGAAACGAAGGAGAGATGCGCGCTTCCTTTGAACAACTGATCGACCAATTCCCGCAGTCTCCCAAAACTCCGTGGGCGATCCAGGACTATGCGTTGTACTACTACAACAAGAACGATTACAACAACGCCAAGAATCTATTTTTTAAAATGATTACCTCCTATCCGGACTTTTCCAAAAATGACACCGCCTATTACTATATTGGCTTGTGCTATGAGAAGTCTGGGGAGAGGGACAAAGCCATAAAAATCTATCAGGACATGATCGCGAAATACCCCGCTTCTTCGCGGGTTTCGGAGGCAAAAAAACGGATAGAGGCTTTGCAATAAACCCCACGAAGAAAACCGCCACCGTGTTGGAGGCGCGGGCGAAGATCAATCTCTATTTAGAAGTCTTCCCGCGTGTCTCGGAAGGGTACCATCCGATCCGGACACTGTTCCAGACGGTCGCCCTGTCCGATCGGCTCGCTGCCGAAGAGATCGAAAGCCCGACTGTTTTTTCAGCCCATTACGATCCGGATTTAACGTTTCACCCCGAATTGCAGTGGAGTGACGGCAACCTGCTGTATGAAGCCTTCGAAGCGATAGAAATGGCTGTTGGTCATCCCTGTGGCCGCTGGAAATTCGATCTTCAAAAACGGATTCCAGCGCAGTCGGGATTGGGTGGCGGCAGTGCCGATGCCGCCGCGCTGATTCGATGGTTAAGTCGGAAGTTCGGATTGAACCCCCGAACCGAACAGGCTGTGGCAAAGCAGGTGGGCGCCGATGTCCCCTTCTTGCTGGAAAACGGGACAGCGCTCGGAGAAGGCAACGGTAGCGCTTTGTCCCCATTACCGCTTTTGCCCCCCTTGCCGGTATTGATCGTCCAACCGCCTTTCACCATGAGTACCGCTAAGATGTACGAACAATACGATCACATCGTTTCGAAAAGCGCTCACGCCCTCAACGGAGAAGGCGAACAAAGCCCGCAGTCCCCACTCCAAGTCTATGAAGCCTTGAAGAGCCAATATCCCGTGGATTCCCGCAATGATTTTGAAGCGGTGGCTTGGGAATACTATCCGGAATACCGCGTTTTTCTAAACTTCTTCTCGCGTCTGGGAAAAGACGAGGGATCAGAAGATCCGTCGATCCTGCTGAAACGGATGAGCGGATCAGGATCGGCCCATTATATCGTGTTCAGATCCGAAACGGACCGGGCGGTGTTGGCGCATTACGAAAGCGTGTGCCGGAATCATCGTTGTTGGGCCGTATTGACACGGTTTTCAGGAGGCGTTATGGTATGAGCCAGCCGGATCGATCGCGCGTTGTTTGCGTGGACGGTTCTTCTCAGCCGCTTACCTCTTTTAGTATTGATAAGCAAAGATTATTAAAGATCGTTCATTATTGCGAGTTGATCGCGGGGTCCGAGAAGAAGCATGGGTTTTTGTGGCTCTTCTACAGTCAGGGACTTCGGTTCTTCGTGACCGATGGTTCCTTAAAAACGATCTTCCAGGCGAAGGGGGAGTTTCCTCCTTTTGAACGCGCCTATCAATTTCCGATTCGCCCTTTGAAGCTGTTTCTGCAGGAACGGTCGGCGGACGCCTCTGTGAATCTACTGCTTAGTGAGCGGTCGGTGGTTTTTCAATGCGATAACGAGATCCTGTCTTTAAGGCAAGCGGAGGACAGGCGGATAGAAGAATTAGTTTTTCCGGATCCATTGTGTACGGTGCCTTTCAAGGCATTTTTAAACGGTATTGACTTCGCGACGGTTTCTCTTCCATCTTTGGAGAGGGTTTTCTTAATTGATTATGACGGTTGTTTTTCTGTCGTTTCCGTGGAACAGGATAGTTTCGCGCTCTTCTGCAGCGACATACCGATTCGTCGTTTTGATGACGGAAGCTTTTTAGAAGTGCAGATCCCGTACGCCAGCATCCGCCATTTCGTGAAAGCGTGTTCGCTTATTGACGTCAACGAGCTTAAGATCGGCGTCTCTCAAGAAAAAGAGGAGATCTATTTCCAAACCGCCGGGGCGGTGACGGCCCTGTGTATGAAAGCGTTGGAAGAGAAAGACGCGACCGACCTCTTTCGGCTATTGCACGTCTACGAACAGATGGAACCAGTGGCGCGAGTCAATTCCGAGAAAACCCGGAAGCTCTTCTCGAAAGCGCTGCGGCTTTCCGAAAACGGAGTCCTGAATCTATCCCGCTATCCCGAAGAACTGGAGTTCTGGATTTCGAAGAAATCACTTTACTATTCGGTAAAAGACAGTGTTGAAGCATATTGGGAGAGCTCTGAAACCCCGCTTTCCATACAATTTTACGGAAAGATGATCAAGTCTTCTTTGAACCGTATCAAAACGAGGGATCTGTATCTTTTCCAATCCGACGAGTTCATCGGGTTTGGAGATGAAAAAAAACGGACGGTGGCAGTGGTTAGGGGAAAAAAAGTAGAAAGGAGCTGGAATCATGCAGGATTGGATGGAACTAACGAATGAAATGGAAGAGGCAAAAGAGAAGGGATTGTACACATGGATTAGAACATTGGAAGGACCGCAGGGCGCCTGGTTGACGATACAATCGAAAAAAGTGCTTAATCTGTCTTCCAACAACTATTTAGGATTGGCCAATCATCCGGCGATGAAACAGGCGGCGATCGAAGCGATACAAAACTGGGGCGTCGGTCCCGGAGCGGTTCGTACGATCGCGGGGACGATGTCTTTACATACGCAGTTAGAAGAAAGACTGGCCGCTTTTAAAAAGGTCGAAGCCGTCATCATGCTCCAATCCGGCTTCACGGCGAATCAAGCCGTGCTTGCCCCCTTGGTCAATGAGCAAGACGCCTTGTTGTCGGATGAATTGAATCACGCCAGCATTATTGATGGGACGCGCCTGACGAAAGCGATGCGTTTTGTTTGGAAGCATAAGGATATGGAGGATTTGCGAGAACAACTTCGAAAAGCCTCATTGGAAGGCGCTCGGCGAAAAATCATCATCACAGACGGCGTTTTTAGCATGGATGGCGATATCGCGCCGTTGCCGGAGATCGTGGCTTTGGCGAAAGAGTATCAAGCGATCGTTCTGGTCGATGACGCTCACGGCGAGGGAGTTCTGGGCTCGCATGGACGCGGGATCGTGGACCATTACCATCTGCACGGGGAGGTCGACATCGAAGTCGGGACGCTCTCGAAGGCTTTCGGAGTGATCGGCGGGTTCGTTGCCGGAAAAAAACCGCTGATCGATTATCTGAAACAAAAAGCGCGCCCATTTTTGTTCAGTAGTTCTTTGAGTCCTGCCGATACGGCGGCGGCGATCGAGTCGGTTAAAATTTTGGAGAGAAGCGACGAGTTGGTAAAAAAACTCTGGGAAAATGCCGAGTATTTTCGGTCAAATATGGCGCGTCTGGGATTCGACACTGGCCACACACAGACACCGATCACGCCCGTGATGCTCTATGAAGCGCCTTTAGCCAGTCAATTCAGCCGTACCCTCTTCGAAAAAGGGGTTTTCGCGCAATCGCTCGGATTTCCGACGGTTCCTAAAGGAAAGGCGCGTATACGGGTCATCATGAGCGCGGCCCATAGCAAAGAAGACCTGGATTATGGCATACGAGCTTTCGAAGAAGTTGGTAAAGAGCTTGGAGTATTGAAATAACCTCTTTGGAACGGGCTGGTCGTCGGTTACCCAGACGACCAGCGTTTGCGTACTAAAGCGGGCAAGGGAATGGAGCAGACCGCCATGACCGCTACGGTCAGAATCGCTCCGGCGGCGAAAATTCCCCATCGCGTATGGTGCAAGCCCGGATCTCCTGCCCAATCATAGAGCCGCAAGGAGACGGGATATTTCTCCGGTGACGATATCAGCAACAACGGCGCGATAAAACTCGACCATCCTTTAATAAAGATGTATAAAAACACAACCGACACCGTCGGTATTGAAAGCGGTAAGAGGATCTTCCAAAAAAGCTGCCACCGCGAAGCGCCATCGATTTGTCCCAGCTCCGTGTAGGTCCGATCGGTTTGCCGAAAAGCGAAATAGGCGGTCATAAATGCGATGGGAGCGCTTTGGTTCAAGACGGCGAACACGATAGGCAGAAATCGGTTCAATCCGTGTAGCGCTTCCAGCGTTAGAACGAGCGGCACGAATGTGTTCATACCCGCCATCACCAAAGTCATACTGATCAATCCTTTCGCGAAGGTGTAGTATTTTGGTTTTTTTAAAGCCGCATAAGCCGCCATCGAGAAGATGAGCACCCCCAACGCCCCACTCCCTAAACCCAACCAAAGACTGTTCTTCAAGTTGACGAGAAATCCGGAGTCGAAGAGATAGGCGTAATTATCCCAGCTGAGATTCTCTAAGGCCTTTCCGATCGTCGGAAAGGGGGGAAGATACTCGTAGCCGGAAAACGAAAGCCAAACCAGAAACCCCAAAGCGATTACGCTAACCGATATCCAAAGGGCAATCAGCGCGGTGTTGAAGAAAAAGAGAAGCCGATCGAAAACCTTCCGGAAGGGAAAGAAATGGTATAAAAGAAAAACCCACAGAATGACGGTGAAGGGAGAAAGATGCCCGAGGATGAGGGATGCCCCTGCGGCGATTCCGGCGCAAGCGTATGTATGCTCTTTTCGCTTCCAGTCCGTGAAGAAGAGGGCGGGTAAAAAAACCAGAGACCCAAGAAACAACCCCCATAACACTTCCAGTCCGAACCAAAGCCAAAAGGTCTTTTCCGGACGCCTGAACAACCGGTTCATAAACCAGAAGCTCGCTAAGAGCGTGGCGGTCACCAGTGCATTTTGCGACCATAAAAAGGTCCAGGAGTCCCCGGAGGTAAAGTCTACCAGGTTGTTTTTCAGAAAGAAGCCGAGCGTGGTTGTCGCGCCCGCAATCCCGTAAGGGGTAAAGCCTGCGATTAGCAAGGGGCGCCCTTCGGTAAGCATCATGGGAAGAGTGACATCGCGCATCTGGTCCAAAAAGGATATACAGAGATAGCCGACCAGACTTTTCCTCGCTATTTGAAAGAAGAGGGAAAAAAAGCGATCGATGGTTCCGGCGCCTTCGAGCCGCATGCTTTCGTCATAGGAAGGAGACAAGTCCTCAAAAAGTGCCAGAGCGATTAGGGTCATGATCGGAAGGTCCACCCAAAGTCGCCCCGTTAGAACGGAAAGAAAAGCCTGTAATCCGGAAGCGATAGGGTTTTCTACCGTATTGAGAAGCATCGCCCGAAACACGGGCAGGGAAACGAAAGAAGGAAGCGCCCAAATTACGAATAAGAGAATAAAACCTGCTTTTCTAAAAAAACGTGGTAATCGGTAGAGAAGGTAAGCGGCCGTCGTCCCGCAAAAGAAAACCGATAGTGTGGTGAATATCGCGTATAGAGAGGAAACTTGCGCGGATATCCGGAAAGATCCGTCTCGGAACAATTCCCAAAAAAGATCGAATCGGATTCGCGTCCGGCCGGCAATCGCCGAAAACGCGGCCGGAAAGAGCGTCATGCCAGCCGTCAGCAGTAGAAACGGGAAAAAAAAGATCATTGAAACTGATCGATATAGGCTTGAGCCGTAGATAAAAGCGGTTGAAGTTCTCCCTCACCCCGCAGGTATAGTTCCAAACAGGCCTTCATCGCCGTCCAATAACCTTCCGAATAAGCGATGGTGGACGGTTGGACAAGAGAGTTTTTCAACGATTTCTCAAATACCTCGCTGTATCGTTCGGTCGAAGGGATTCCCTCGATCAAACTTTGCTTCATATGCGCTGCGCACAGTTCTTCCATCCGATCGAAGAGGAAAGAAAGGAAGGGGTAGACGAGCGCTTCATTTTTGAAAACCACCCAGGCTTTTGTGTCGATGACTGATTTCCAGGGGTGAGGCAAAGGGACGGCGGTATAGGGGACTTCCATTTCGTCAAAATTGGGGATGAGATAGCTGCCCTGCGGGATCATCGCCACCTTTCCGGCGGAGAAGTCTTTGATCAGTCCCGGACGTTGCGGATAGTCTTTGAACCAACCGTTAACCACCCAAGAACGCAGCCTTCTCAGAATCCCTTGATTCTCTTCGGTCTTAACGCGGATGGTTCCATCCGGCATAAAGGATTGGCCAAAGCCTTCCTGCAATCCCTGAAAGATATACGGAGAGTTGAATCCCCATCCGATCGGCGTCACGCCACAAGCGTGCAAACGGGTCATGAGCGCTTCAAGGTCGTCAACGGTCCAATCGGATTCCGGAAGAGGTATCTGATGTTTTTCAAAGACATCCGTTTGTAAAAAAAGGACTTGCGTATCCGCATAAAAGGGAACCGCGCGCAACGCGCCGCCAGAAGTGTAAGTTTGTATTCCGATCTCCGCGAAACGCCCGGCATACCCAAGCAACCTCCCCGAGTCGACGGGAAGAGCGCTTGAGGCTACCAGCGGGAAGTAGTCACTCTTGATCAAACAGAGATCCGGGAGGGTATCCGGAGTTTTCATCCCCACTTGCAGTTTTTGGTCCAGAGCCGGTATCGGAACGATCTCCACGCGCACCTGCGCCGTTTCGGCATAGGCTTTCGCTACTGTTCGATACCAATCTTCCCCTTCCCACGAAACCCATACGGTAAAAGAAAGGCCGACGGTTACCGAGACAAATAATAAGAAATATGAGAGGATCGCGCGTTTAGTCATTTTCAACTCCTTTCAAATATACGAACCAACAAGGGGTTACGAATCTTAGCGAAAAAAGGTACAACGAAAGAAAGTCCCTTCAGAAGGAAAATCCGCTCAGCAATAAAACGGCTTGAACGCCGGGAAACCGATAATTTTGAAAAAACGCGAAAGAAAAACGCAACATAACGGCTATCGGTTGTGCGTCAACAGCCAACCGGCAACAAACCCCACGATGCCCATCACGTAAACCGTATTGATGATATCGTCGGCGCTTTGTATATACGAAACTGTATCCTGTATGAAGCAACCGGAGAAAAGAAAAATCATCAACCCGATTGCGGCGATCCAAATTAGCGTTTTTTTCATCGTCATCCCCGCTTGATTATATCACAATAAAAACGCCGGGGAGTCCCCCGGCGTTTCTTCCATCTGTTCTGCTTGCTATATGTTGTGTTTCTTCATGAATCCTTTCAGGATATCTTCCAAGTCAGGCTTTCCGATCTCTTGAAGCTCATATTGCACTCTGAGGGCCGGTTTGTTGATTTTAATGACGCGGGTTAGGTCGATCGGGGTTCCGATGATAACCAAATCGACCGGCGCGGCGTTGATGGAATCTTCGAGTTCCTTCATCTGTTTCGCCCCATAGCCCATCGCCGGCAAGATCTTGTCTAGATGATCATACTTTTTATAGGTCGAAACGATCGATCCTTTGGAGAAAGGTCTGGGATCGATTATTTCCGCGGCTCCGAATTTTTGGGCGGCCACAAAACCGGCTCCGTATTTCATTCCGCCATGGGTAAGAGTCGGACCGTCTTCAACCACGAGCACTTTTTTACCTTTGATCTGCTGGTAGTTTTCCACAAAGATCGGGGAAGCGCCGTCGATGACAGTCGCATTTGGATTCAGGCTCTGAACCTGCGATCGAACCTTTTGGATGTCTTCGGGATTGGCGGTCTCTTCTTTGTTGATGATGATAACATCTCCCGCGAGAGTGTTGACCGCGCCGGGATAGTAGGAATATTCGTGGCCGGGGCGGTGAGGATCGACAACGGTGATCCAAAGATCCGGTTTGTAGAAGGGGAAATCATTGTTACCGCCATCCCATAGGATGACGTCGGGATTCTCTTTTTCGGCTTCCCGAACGATGGCTTCGTAGTCGACGCCGGCGTAGATGACTGATTTTCGATCGATATGAGGTTCGTACTCTTCTCGTTCTTCGATGGTACAGTCGTGTTTATCCAAATCGGAGTAGTCCGCGAAACGTTGTACTTTCTGTTTAACCAGATCCCCGTAAGGCATCGGGTGGCGGATGGAGATTACTTTTTTTCCATGGTTGCGCAAGATATCCAGGACTCTGCGAGTGGTTTGGCTTTTTCCGCAGCCGGTTCTGATCGCAACGACCGCAATCACGGGTTTTGTGGATTTGATCATAGTGCGATTCGGGCCCATAAGGACGAAATCGGCTCCACAAGCGTTGACTAAAGAGGACTTTTCCATCACGTAAGGGAAGGGAAGATCGCTGTAGGCGAGAACCACTTGGTCCACCTTATGTTTTTTGATGAGTTCTTTGAGATCCGCTTCCGCTTCTATAGGAATGCCGTTGGGATAGAGCGTTCCGGCCAAAGCCGCGGGGTAAAGCTTTCCTTCGATACCGGGGATTTGGGTGGCCGTGAATGCGACGACTTCATAATCCGGGTTGTCCCTGTAAAAAGTATTGAAATTGTGGAAATCGCGCCCGGCAGCGCCCATAATGAGAACTTTCGTTTTTGCCATTCATACACCTCCGAAAAATTTGAAAAAAACTTCCTTTTTTTCCGATCGAGTATAGCAAAGAGGCTACTGGAATCACAAACAGAAGTCCGAAAGAAAACAGCGGCTGAGTCGATCGGTTTGCTCAAATTACGAACCTATCTTGAGTATGCTTGCGTATACGAAGGAATACTTCGGTATGCGTCAGCAATCGCATTTATTCCAGCAACGGTTTAATATCCACTTTCCAACCCGTTAGCTTTGCCGCCAATCGGGCGTTTTGGCCGCCTTTTCCAATCGCCAGCGACAACTGCGTCGGAGGCACCCAAACACGCGAGATACGATTGTCCGGATCGACAATTTCCACCTCCAGAACCTCGGCGGGCGCTAAAGCGTTCTTGATGAGTTCTTTCACGTCGTCCGACCAATAGAAAACATCGATCTTCTCGCCTTTCAGTTCCCGCACGACCGGCGCGATCCGACCACCGCTTTCACCGATGCTGGCGCCGATCGGGTCCACTTGCGGGTGTTCGGAGACCAAAGCGATCTTTGTTCGTATGCCGGCTTCCCGAGCGATGGCTTTGATTTGCATAATCCCATTTTCCAGTTCCGGCACTTCCAAGCTCAACAGTTGCTGCACGAATTGGGCGGATACGCGATCTACTTTGATTGCGGCGCCCCTGTTCCGGCGGTCGATTGATTCGACTAAAACTTTAACGAGATCGCCATTTTTAAAACGGTCATTCGGTAGCAGATGGTCGAAGGAGATCGTCGTATCCAGCTTTCCGACCCGTATTTCATATCCATCGCGCGTTTCACGCATGATTTCGGCGGTGACGATTTTTCCATTCATATCTTTATACTGAGTAAAAAGGCTTTCTTTTTCCAGTTCCCGGATTTTTTGTATGAGGACTTGTTTTGCCGTTTGGGCGGCGATACGGTTGAATTTTTTAACGTTTACTTTTTGTCGGAGCATGTCGCCCGGAACGATCAGGTGTTCGATCTTTCGCGCTTCGTCCACATGAATTTTATTGATGTCTGTCACTTCCGAAAGCTCTTTGACCACTTCGAAAATACGAAAGACCGTGATTTCCCCGTTGCGCTGGTCTATCTTCACTTCCACATTTTCTTCCTCTCCGAAAGACTTTTTATAGGCGACTTTGAGCGACTTTTCAAGCGCGTCAATAACCTCTTCTTTAGAGATTCCCCGATCTTCTTGCAGTTGTTCCAGGGCGTTGATCAATTGGATGTTCATACCATCATACCTCCAGGTATAGGTTCCCTTTTTTTATCTGATCGAATCCTATGGTAAAGGCTCGGGTGGAGTCCCTCTCGACGATTTCGACCCGTCGCTCCTCAAGAGATACCTTGGATAGGCGGCCGATGAAGACACTTCGCTTCTCTAAGGGTTCCTTCAAAACGATTTTTACCGTTTCACCCGCGAAACGACGGTAATCTTCCGCGGTTTTCAGCTCTCGTTCGACTCCGGGAGAAGAGACTTCCAAGGTGTAAGGGAAATCAAACCAGTTTTCGAGATCAAAATACTCTCCCAAACGTTTGGATACCCTTTCACAATCAGATAAGTCGATCTTTCGCTCCAGATGATCAATCGCGATGTAGAGTCGCGCGCTCTTCTTTCCCGGATAAAGGCGAAAGGCGTAGAGCTCAAAGCCTTCCCCTTTTACGAGCTTTCGGATGATTTCTTCTCTCTCTTTCTTTTCCATCTATTCTCACCAGTAAAAAGTTTCGAGGGCGCAGCCCTCGAAACCGTTCTCGTATATTGTTTCCTTATTGTACCAAATAAAAACGTCAACGTCAAGTATAAAAACAGGGAATAAACTCTCGTCCTAATTGACGCCCAGGGTGCTCCCCCGAACGGTTACGATCGACTCTCAACAAAACCGGAAAAAGCGCTGGTTAAACTTGAAAGCCTCGTTTCGCACGATAATCCAACAGCAGGGCATCCGTTTCCTCGACCATTTTTTGCTGTTTCTGCCAAAAAACAGGGCTTCTCGTTTCGTTAAGCGCTTCGACCGTTTTTCCCTGTTGTTCCACCCACGTGTAATACTTGAGGTTGTGCCATCGTTTCCGCGCTTCGTAAGTGCCTTCCTGTAACCAATCGGTACGGACTCCCATAAAAGTTTTCTCAAAAAGAACCGCAGCGCGCGTCGGGTCCATTGTGCCGAACTGCTGGTTCAATGCTTCCATCACACTGTGATACCGATCAACGTTGTCGGTGGCGATCGTCACGATCGTATCTTCTGCGGTGAGGTCGTAGTACTTGGCTACCTTGATCGCGCTTAAAACGTTGCATACTCCGGAAATGCCGAAGATGTCAGCCATTCCTTCTACATCGGAAGACGAGATGCCGATGGATCGCAGATAGGCTTTTCCGACGGGGTCGGTCAATAGCTGAAGCCCCAGTTTGGATTCCATATCATCGACCGCAACCATCGCATCCATATTCATCACGTTGTGGATCCAGGTAACGTGTTTATCCCCGATCCCTTGAATGTCGTGGCCACCGTACCCGTTTTGTATGACCGTGGGACATTGTATCGGTTCGGAACCCACGATCCGGCACCGCGGAAAGACTTCTTTCAAACGATCGCCGCAGGCGATCGTGCCGGAGGAACCCATCGACGAGACGATAGAAGAGATTTCCCCGTTTCCGATTCCCGACTTTCTCAGGACTTCGGCCAGTTCAATTAGGGTATTCCCGGTAACGTAGTAATGAAAACGGTAGTTGCCGAACTCTTCGAATTGGTTTAGGATCCTCACTTTGTCGGGATCTTCCCGCTTCAGCTCTTTCGCTTTATCATAGATTTCTTTCACGTTGGACTCGCATCCAGGCGTCGCGATCACTTTCGCCCCATAAGAATAGATGATGTCGAACCGCTCCTGGCTCATCAGTTCCGGAAGGATCACGAGAGAGTCGAAGCCCATCCTGCACCCTACCCAGGCGCCCCCGATCCCGTAATTCCCGGTGGATGGCCATACGAGTCGGTGGTAGAACGGGTCGACCTCCTCACGGATGACCTTTTCCATCAAGATCGAGTAAGTCGCCCCGACTTTATGGGAACCGGTAGGGAAGTCTTTTCCGTAAAGAATGACAATATTGCAGGGAACACCGGTGATCTGTTTTGGGAGCACATAATAAGCGATCTCGTTTTTCTCATTTTTCCAGGTGATGTTGAAAAAGTTGATCGGATCCAACGGGTCACGTTGCTTCGCTTGAAGCGCGGCTTTTCTGAGTTCCTCCGGGATGGTTTCCGGATGCAGCATCTCGCTGAATGTGGGTCCTATGATTTTTTTGTCAGTCATTCAAAAAGGCTTGAAGCCTTCACCTCCTATTGACTTATTGCGGTATCTTATCGTTTGATGGCGTCGACAAAGGCGGTGACCCATTGTTCGACGGGTTCTTTCCGCTCGGCGTTGGTCTTTGTCATTTGTTCGAACATACTGCGCACCATCGCCCCTTCTTTTTCCGAACGGACCAGCGCGCCCGGAAACCGTCGGTGAGCGAAGGCGCTCGAAAGCACCGCCTCCGGGAAGGTTTTTTGAAAATACTTCTCGACCTCTTCTTCCTTGTTCTCCATGCAACAGAGGTAAAGAGCCACTTTTTTGCTGCGGAGTTCGTTTACCCGGTTCTTGCAAAAGTTGCGAACCTCCCTCCTTGCCCTTCCCATATACACCCCGCTGCCGATGACGACGCAATCGGCGGAGGAGATGTCCGGTTTTTTGTTGTCTCTCAGGTTGATAACGACCGCATCCTCTCCCAACTTGCTTTTGATCATTTTGGCGATATATTCTGTCGAACCGTATTTACCGGCGAATAAAATCGTTGTTTTCATGTGTTCTCCCCCCTTCCAGCACGATTCTGAAAATGCTGATCGATTATAGCATGAATCCCCGGACTCCCCCATCTGATATAATCGACAAAGAGACGGATAATAAAACGCGCTTCACGGGAGGAAGAATGGAAGAGATCCGATTATTAACGGTGGATGAATCCAACACGTACCTCAAACTCAATCACATGGCCTACCCTCGATTCCCTATCACGCCGGAGCGACGAGAAAAGCTTCAGACCCGTTTGCGGGATAACGGGCCGGACTCTCCGAGCCAACTATACGGGTATTTTTCTCAGGATCAGCTGTTGGGGTCGATGATCCTCTATTCGTACACGATAAATGTCTATGGGCATTTCATCCCGGCTTGCGGGATCGGGGGGGTAGCCGTTCATTTGATGCATAAGAAAGAGCATATCGCGAAAACAATGATCTCTTATGCCCACGACCTGGCGCATCGGCGGGGACAAAACCTCGTGTTGTTGTATCCTTTCCGACCGGATTTTTACGCGAAAATGGGATACGGAATCGGGCCGAAACGCTTTCGGTATGTTCTAAAGCCTACGGCTTTCCCGTCCGGTTCAAAGAAGACGCATCTGGAGGCGCTAAACGAAGCCGACGTCCAACGGACGCTCGATAGTTATCACCGGGTCTATCAAAAAACACACGGACTTATTGCTAAATCCAAAAAAGAAATGACCATGCTCCTATCAAGTCCCGAGAATTACGCGGTGGGGTTTTCCGAAAGCGGAACGCTCCGCGGATACCTGGCTTTTCAGTTTGAAAACGCTTCCGAAACGAACTTCGTGAAGAATAATATGGTGATTCTTGAATGGGTGAACGAAAACAGATATGTTTTCGAAGAGATGTGCGCGTTTTTAAACAGCCAGAGCGACCAGATTCATCGCATCATCGTAGGAACTGAAGACGAGTCCTTTCATCTTTTACCGTCTGACCCAAGAGACGGCTCCGATGAACTCATTCCTTCGGTATACCATCAATGCGGCACCTTCGGAGTCGGGTTGATGTATCGCCTATTGGATCCGGCCGCTTTTATTGAAGCGACTGCGAAAGATACGATTCCCGAAACTCCTCCGACTGCGTTTATCCGATGGGAGATTCAAGATCCGTTTTTCTCAAATGGAAACCAAACGATCGCTACCGCGCTTCACGAAGGACGCCTGTATCTAACCAGCCGTCCCTCCTCAGTCACGATACGGATTGGGATCGCCGAATTCTCCTCGTTACTGATGGGATGCTGCGATTTACGCGCCTTGCAGGAGTATGGAAAGATAACGATCGACTCCCAGGAAGACTGCGAGAAAATTGCGCGTTCTTTCCGCGGAAACCCGAAACCGATTTGCAAGACGGATTTCTAAATTAAAAATGAAAACGCACGCCGAGATCGACGGAGACGAAAAACCGATTATCCTCTCCGAAGAGACTAACGGACGGACGAACCTGCCCATAAATCTCCACATGGTTTTTCCCGTTTAGCGGAATCGGATAGTACAAGCCGATTGGAAATTCGATCGCGGTCAAAGAAGCGAGGGTCTTTTTTCCCTCTTCTTCTTCCGACAGCCATAAGACTTCACATAACCCGCCGCCTACGTAGATGGGCAGGTAGTTGCCCTTGCCGATCGGTAGAAGTTTCCTAAAAAAATAGACCAGATCCAGGTTGAGGTAGATACCCTTGGGATTCCACAAGAAGGCATACCCGGCTCCCCCTTGGAGCGACATCTCATAAGTCATTTCGTAGCGGAAATTGAGTCCGGAAGGCTGTCCGACGCCAACTCCGATACCAAAACTATCGGCGCTGACGGTGACGGCGCACAGCAGCGCGACCACAAAAAAAGCCGTTAGCAGTACTCTTTTCACAATGACCCCCCTTTAGATTCTCCATTGATGGAACGTATAAACGATAGGAATAGCGGGTGCGGATGACCCACTTTGGATTGGAATTCCGGATGATATTGCACGCCAATGAAAAACGGATGGTCTTCCAATTCGACGGATTCCACGAACTCGCTCTTCGATCCAACGATCAAACAAGGATCGGGATCTTCGGGTCTCACTTCTTCCCTAAACTTCAAAAATGGTCGGCAAAGCTCCCAGTTCACCTCATATCGGTGCCGATGTCGCTCATAGGCCTCTTCCTGGCGCCCGTAAACTTCGTAAAGCTTCGTATTCTTGAATATCGGCGTGCGTTGCGCCCCCAAACGCATCGTGCCGCCCATTTGCAAGATCTTTTTCTGATCCTCCATCATATCGATGAGCGGAAGTTTGGTTTCCGGGTCAAATTCAGAGGAGTCGGCTTCTTTCCATCCGATCTGGTTTCGCGCGAATTCCAGGATCATCAACTGCATTCCGAGGCAGATCCCGAGAAGAGGCTTTTGGCGCTCGCGCGCATAACGGATCGCTTTTAACTTCCCCTCGATGCCGCGCTTTCCGAACCCGCCCGGAATGATCAGCCCCCCGAATTCATTTAGGAGAAGGTGGATCTCCTCTTCATTCATTTCTTCCAATTCTTGGGCATCCAGAAGGGTCGGTTTTTCTACCCCGCATAGAAAGATCGATTCGATGATGCTTTTATAGGCGTCATCCGTCCCCAAGTACTTTCCGATAATGCCGATTTTTAGCGGTTTGAACATGGTCGGATAATCCCAATGGAAATCTTGGGAGGCGGTCAATTGAAGACGATCTAGTATGATCGTGTGGAAGCGCATATTATGGAGATTCCGGGGAACCTCGTAGACGTTTTTGTTGTCCGGCAGATTGATCACCATCTCCGGCTTAATGCCGGCGAACAACGCGATCTTCCGTATCTCGGGCGGTTCAATCGGCAATTCACTTCTGGCTGCGATAATGTCCGGTTGAATCCCGATTCTTCTTAAAAGTTGAATCGACTGCTGGGTTGGTTTGGTTTTGAATTCGCTCGTGACTTTCAGGTAGGGAACGTAGGTGATATGGATGAATAGGAAGTTGTCTTTTCCTTTTTCCAGAACCATCTCCCGAATGGCTTCGAGAAAAACCTCTCCCTCGATATCGCCCACCGTGCCGCCGATCTCTATGATCACAACCTCGGCGTCGATCTGATTCAGCCTTTCTTTGACTTCACCTGTTACGTGCGGGACGATTTGAACGGTTGACCCAAGGTATTTTCCACCCCGTTCCTTGGCGATGACGGAAGAATAGACTTGGCCGGCGGTGATGTTGTTCTCTTTCCGCATATTGAGTCCGATAAAGCGTTCGTAATGCCCAAGATCCAAATCGGCTTCGTACCCGTCCTCGGTGACAAAAACCTCTCCGTGCTGGTTCGGGTTCATCGTTCCGGCATCCACGTTCAAATAGGGGTCGATCTTAACCCCCAACACGTGTATTCCCAACTCCTTCAACAACCGTCCGGTAGAAGCGGACAGAATCCCTTTGCCGATACCGCTTAAGACGCCACCGGTCACGACGATATATTTTTTTGCCACGCTCTTCAACCCCCCTCACAATACGGAAATTATAGCATAAAATAACCCTTTCCAGAGGTTCGGACGGGAAACCGAAAACAAAAAAGATCCCGGATCACCAAGCTTTATTTTTGGCTTCTGAACTCGGGAGATTGAAAGGGTTTTCAGGCGGGACCGGTAAATCGAAACCTTCTCCCTGATTTACGCTGAGAACCAATCTGCCCTATTTGGAGCGTTCTACCCTCAAAACGGGGGCGCGTGTTCTAAGAAACCACCGTATACCGTGAATGCGTTCCTTAATTTACCGTTAGGAACTCAAGAACGGCCCGTAGGTAAACCCATCCCGTTCAAGCGGACGGATTCAGTATTGCCGATCTTTATCGAAACACACGGGCTATGAACGGTTATTCCTAGTCCTGCAGCCAATAGCGGAGGATCTCGCGCAAGGTTTCGGGTGGAAAGCACGTGCCTGTATACAGTAGGCGTCGATCCTCGGAACTTACGATAGCGGGACCGGGATAAGGACCCGCCCATTGCCCCAGGACCCGCCCGGTTCTCAAATCTATCTCCTCGTACCAAAGGGATCCTTCGAGGAGCTCTGGTAGCGGTTGGAGGGTACCGTCGGGCGCTATCCAGCGTACGGGCTGTTTTGAGACCGCGCCGAAGTCCCGAATTTCAAAGGCGAGCGAGGGAAAGTTGAGACCGAGGCTTCGATCGGAATGGATATGGTTCTTTTCGTTTTTCAAGTCGGAAGCGCATGTCAGAAACACTTTGCCCGGGAAGGCGTTCAGTTGGCGTCGAATCGGTTCGGGAATACAAATGGCATAAGGCAGCAAAACTCTCTCATATAGCGACAGGTCGCTGTCCCGAAAGAAGAACTGGATATCATAACCGAGGTTTCTCATCGCGACATAGACTTCGAAAACCTTTTCGACGTAGTTCAAGTCTTTGGTAACCGTGTTAATTTGGTGCATCCAGGCGTTTTCATAGTCAAAAAACAACCCGGTTTTTGCGGGTTTTTTTCGAGGTTTTAAATCTTCTGCGGCCAAGTCTTTAACAACGCTGATTCGCGGGCTTTTTTCAGGATTTCCGGTATAGTCCAATAACCCGCTGTGGTATTGTTCTGCGCCGCTGTATAAGGGGCGATAACGGAAGTAAACGACGTTTTCGGCTCCGAATGCAAAGGCTTGTTTCGTTGTAGCCCGGAGCCATTCAGGAGGATAGTATTGGTTCCGCTGTTGCCAGTTCACGCGCCCCGGTTGCTGTTCCATCACGGTAAACGGTTTTTCTTTGAGAGACCACATCAAATCGAAGTTGAATTCCGAAATTAGGGGATCGTACTGCTCCGTCGGTTGATAGTTGTCGTAAGAGATGAAGTCATATTGTTTCCTAAGCGCGACATAGTCGAGTTCGGTGAAACCGACCATGAAATTATGCGTGATCGGCGCTTCGGAGCCCGCACGAATGACGTCGATCTGATCTTGCGCGAAAGTATCGGCAGAATGTGTCGAAAACCGGTAGAAATCCAAGACATGGGTAGGATTGAGCCGCGCATTCGTTTTCCGAGGGGTGCGGATTTCATAAAAACTGCCGTATTCCTGTGACCAGAAAACCGTTCCCCAAGACTGATTCAGGGCGGAGACCGTTTGATACTTCCGCTCCAAGTAATGCTGGAAGGCTTGATCGCATTTCTCGCAATAACAGTAGGTCGTATCCTCGCAACCGAATTCATTGTCTATTTGCCAGGCATATAAAGCCGTAGCGTGTCCGTAACGATTGGCCAAACGCTGGACGATGTCGCGCACGTAAGAGCGGTAGGTCACGCTGTTGAGACAATAATGCCGTCGACTTCCAAACGGTCTCTCATGGCCCAAAGCGTCTTTTTGGAGCATATCCGGGTGTTTTCGGGTCAACCAGGCTGGTGGCGTAGCGGAAGGCGTTCCTAAGATAATCTTTAACCCAAGCGCATCGCAACGCGAGAAAAGTGTATCCAGAAGAGAAAAGTCGTAGACGTCCTCCTTCGGCTCGAGCTTCGACCAAAGGAATTCTCCGACGCGTATCAGCTCCAATCCGTTGTTTTTCATAATGGATAAATCGGTATCCATCCGCTCCAGCGGCCAATGTTCCGGGTAATAATCAACGCCTAACATGCGATGCCTCCTTATGGTTTTTCGTGATCAGAACGATCCGTACTGGTACGGGGTTACCCTTTTACCGCCCCGACGGTCAATCCTTCGATAAAGTATCGCTGGAAAATCAGAAAGACCGCTAACGGTACCGCGGCTGTTATCAGCGAGGCGGCGGCGATCAGATTCCAGCTGCTCACATACTGCCCCTGTAAACTGACTAATCCGACGGTGATGGTTTTTAATCGATCCGATTGTAGCAGAATCAGGGACCAAAGATAATCGTTCCAAATCCAAGTGAATTCCAAAATGCCCAGTGCGGCGACCGCCGGCACGGAAAGCGGGAGAGCGATTTTACGGTAGACGGTGAAATCTTTCGCCCCGTCTATCCGGGCGGATTCATAGAGGCTAACCGGGATGGATTTCATAAAATTCCTAAGAAAAAAAGTGCAAAAGCCCAATTGGAAGGCGATGTGAAACAGAATTAACCCCAAGTGGGTATTATACACTCCAATCGTCTGCGAGAATTTGAACACGGGGATCAGCAGCATTTGAAAAGGAATGAGCATACCGCCGATAAAAACAAATAGAATCACCTTTGAAAGGCGGAAGGAATAAAACGACAGCGCAAAGGCCGAGAGCGTAGAGAAGAGCAACGCGCCTAAAACGGACGGCACCGTGACGACGAAGGTATTCCAAAAATAGGTTTTCATGTTCCCGGTATGCCATGCCGAAGAGAAATTCTCCCAAACGGTCTTTTGTGGAGGCATCCACCAATAACGGCTGCTCATCAACTCATCCATCGATTTCATCGCCGTGAAGGTAGCGATGAAAAATGGAATCAGCCAGATCACCACGATCAATGTGGCGGTTATATAGAAAAAGCCGATCGTCAACGCTTTTCTTTTCTTGGTCATGACGCGTTCGCCTCCGTTCGAAGCACATTATTCAGGTAAACGGTGATGAAGCCGAAGGTGATGACGAATTGTATCACGGCGATCGCGGAACCGTATCCCATCCGATAGTTGTGGAAGGACTCGATATACATGAAATTCGCCAAGACGTTCGAAGAATTGAAAGGTCCCCCACGCGTCATGGAATAGACGATGTCAAAAGCGCGCAAAGAATCGATGATGCTGATGGTCATCGCGACGATGGTCGCCGGCTTAAGCATCGGCAGCAAGACGTACCAAAAACGTTGACCCCAACTGGCGCCATCCACAACTGCGGCTTCCACCAGCTCGGGGGGCACATTTTTCAGGCCGGCCAAGAACAAAACCATCACGTAAGGGATCTGCCTCCAAATCGCGGCGAAGATCAAAGAAAAAGTAACGAAATCCGGATCGTTGATCCATGGAAAACCTCGTTTAGCGATTCTTGAAATCGTCAGTTGCGGATTCCAATACACCTTAAGCCACTGAGCGGCAGCGATCCAAACCGCGACGAATAGAAGGGTCACCCAGAGGGTTTTGAAGGCGGATGCCTGTCGGCGTAAAAAGAAGACTTTCGAACAGAATAAGCCGGCCAAGAGGGGGATCAGCACGAAACAGAAAGCGGAGAACGCCCACTGTTGCAACTCTCCCAGATTGTTGAAACCAAAGAGACGCACGAATGAAGTCAACGCGCCATATTGTGGCTGGTAGATCCATGACCAAATCTGTCCGATAACGACAAAAGACAAGGTCATCGAAAGATAAAAGAGCGTTTTGTAAACCTTCCCTCCGGGCAACTTCATATCGAAGAGCAATGCGATGAACAGGCCGCAGGGAACGGGAATGCCTAAAAAAAAGATCATCCAATAGAGATTGTTCCTGATAGAAGTCCAAAAGGTTGCGTCGCGAAACAACAGCGTAAAGTTATCGAACCCGATCCAGATCGGGTGGGCATCCATTCCATCCCATTTCGTAAAACTGGTCCCAAAGGTTTGGATAATCGGCCAGATCACCCATAAAACATACATCGTCAGCGGGAGCGCCAGGAAAGCCCAAGGTTTCCACCAGTGTTTTTTCGAAAGCGTCACGGTCTTCCTCCTATACCACGGGTTTGTCAACTCGATATCCGAAAAGAAACTGGGATCAAAGCGCCCGTAACGGAGCGCCTTGATCCCATGCAAACCGAATACTATTGACCGAAGATGCGGCGCCTATCAGCTTCGAGATTCTTTAGAATACTATCGATCCGTTCGGGATAAAGCATGAATTCGACAAATCCGTTCATCCCTTTTTCAGCCATTTCGGGATCGGAATCTCTGTCATAAAAACCCATGACGCCGGCTGAGTGCATAATCATCGTTAATCCCTTCTTGGCGTGAGCGTTGGGGGGGGCAACAAACTTGTTCGCTGCTAACCGTCCGAGCTCCTTCGCTGCAAAGGATTGGATCTCTTCGCTGGCTACGAACTTCAGCCATTCGACGGCTTCGGCTTTGTTTTTCGCATTCGCGGGGATCATCCAGCCATCGATGGGGGTCTCTTCGTAGAGGGGGATGTTGGCATCGATCACAGGGAAGCGGAAGAAATCGATATCCGCGTGGATCTCTTTGGGCGTGGAATCTTTTAAGAACTGACCCATCAGGTACATGCCGGCTTCCTTCGTAATAAGCGGATTCAATCCTTCTTGCCAGCTTAAGGAGCTGTGATTCTCCAGGAAATACTCGTTTTCTACAAGCACCTGCCAGTATTCAAAGACTTTTTTGATCTTCGGATCGGTGTAAGGGACTTTGCCGTCCAATACCGGGATGTACCAATCGAGGCCGTTGACGCGCATATTGAGATAGTCGAACCAAGCGCCGGTGGTCCAGGAGTACTTCGTGCCGATCGTGATCGGAGTGATCCCTTTTGACTTAAAGGTTTCGCAGACTTCTAGGAATTCTTCCCACGTCGTCGGAGGCATCACGCCATTTTCGGCGAAGGTCGATTTTCGGAAGTATACGGCCCACCAATACCAAGAATCGGGTATGAAATAGACGGAGTCTCCGAAAGAACAAGCGCTTTTAAAGGCGGCCGGGAACAACTCTTCGAACTCTTCCTCGAAAACTTCATTCACCGGATACAGCAGGCCTTTCTCCGCGAAATAGCGCATGCGTTCCCCCGCGAACCACGTGACAACGTCCGGGGCGTTGCTGGAAGGCAACCAAGTTCGAAGAAGGATCTTGAAATCCTCGTGAGCGAAAATATTCAGCGTGACATCAATGTCGGGGTGGGCGACTTTGAATTTTTCCACAATCAAGTTCAAAACTCTTTTCGGTTCGGGATCCCCCGTGTTGGAATTAATGACCAGCTGCCGTTTGGCGAATCCACAAACGGCGATCGTCAGAATCAACATGACGAGTACGACTGTTTTTAACTTCATAACACACCTCCTCAAGGTTTTACGCGGTTTCGCGCAATATGATACTGGGTGAAAACTGAATCTTGCCTTCCTCTTTTTTCTCTATCATAAGGAACAACCGATGAACCATCTCTCGAATGGGGATCTTGATGGTCGTCAGGCCGAGGACTTCGGCTAAAGAAACATCGTCATAACCGATGAGCGGTATCTGTTTTCCCGGCGAGAGTCCCAGCCCGTGAAGCGCCCGAAGAGCCCCCATCGCCATCCAATCGTTATAGCAAAAGATACCGTCGTGTCGATCAGTCAGGAGGCGCTCGGCGACGTAGCGCGCCGAAACACGCCAGTCGACTTCGAGGTGAACGATTGAAACGTTATCGCGCGTTCCGCCGGCTTCCGTATACCCTTTGATAAAACCGCCGATACGCGATAAGGTCGTGGTTTTTTTGGGATGGCCCATCAGAAGCAACGGGCGCGCGATCCCCAGATCGGAGAACCGTTTTCCTGCCAACTCTCCGCCCAGAATGTCTTCTATCCAAATCTCGTTGTAGGGTTTTTTTTCAAAATGAACGCCGAAAGAGACAAAGGGGATCCCCTTCCTCAACAGATTGTCAAGGTGTTCCGTCCGATATCCTTCGGGCGCGATGATCAAGAGATCCACGAAAGTGGACAACAGGGATTGGATCGCCGCCCTTTCCCCCTCCATCCGTTTGTTGTTGTCCGCTACGACGACCGAAAGATTTCGGATTCCCGCCTGGTCTTCGATTTCGCCTACCAATTCCGAGTAAAAGGGGTTTTTAATATCGGAAACAACGACCCCGATCCGGTTGCTTTGCCCGCCTTTCAAAACCCTTGCGTTTGTGTCGGGGATATATCCTAGTTCGGCGACGAGATCCTGGATTTTTTTACGCGTTTCAGGCTTGACATCCGGTCGGTTGTTCAGTACGCGGGAGACAGTCATCAGGGAGACATTGGCTTTGATTGCGATGTCTTTTAATGTAATCCGGTTCACGGTCACCTCCGATGTTAACCTTAACGGTAACGTCAACATTATACCGTTCTCCGGTGACGATACGGAAACGCGAAAATCGACGATGGGGAGAAACCATCGTTCGTTATGGAGGATATCGTCTGTTTTTCGAGCCGTAGGGTAAATATTTATATACAATGACCGAATGACCGCGTTTTATTCTCTTCTATACGGTTGAGAACAAGTTTTTCTCTTCGATCTTCACTTTCCCGTGCGGAAAGTCTTTGACGCGTCATTGAATTTCTAGTTCAGATAGTTTATAATAATCTAAGGGAACGATACGGCGTTGTTCTGACGGAAATTTTTTTTATCGATGAGAATGGCAAACTTCACATTATGTTCTTCTGAAGTAAAAACGAAAAAAGAAAGGGAGGAATGGCATGAAAAAAGTAGGTGTAGTGGCTCTTTTATTACTGCTGGTCCTGAGCAGTCTGTTTGGCGCTGAAGCGATCAAACGCGGGGGGATTCTGCGGGTGACACCGATGAAACAGGGGGTCTTGATCCAAAACTTCAACCCCTTCTCTCCGAATTCTCTGGAAGTGGCGGTTGGCTGTTTCTACGAAACTTTGGTATTCTACAACCAGGGCACCGGTAAGTTTCACCCTTGGCTGGCAAAATCCTATGAATGGTCTAGCGACCTGAAAGAGCTGACGTTCACGTTGAGAGAGGATATCGTCTGGAATGACGGAACCCCCTTTACCATTCAAGACGTCCTTTTCACGATGGAATTGGGTAAAAAATTCCCAGGCCTCAATATCGCCCCGATCTGGAAGCAAGGCTTGGTTGATGTCGTCGCGCGAACCTCCGATTCCGTGACCTTCATTTTCGATCGCGTCAACACGACCCTGATCTACCGCGTCGCAGATATCTTCATAGTCCCGAGACACATCTGGAAAGATGTGGAAGATCCGTTGACCTGGACCGGAAACAACCTGCCGGTCGGAACCGGTCCCTTTGTTTTTGAAGCGGGATCCTTTACGGAACAATCCTTTAAAGTCGTCAGGAATCCGAAATACTGGCAAATGGCGTCTGACGGCAAGCCGTTGCCCTATATCGACGGGATTCAGTACATATCGACCACCAACGAACAAGTCGGTCTTCGGATGGCACGCGGCGAATACGATTGGGCGGGTTATTTCGTGGCCAATATCGATGAAGTTTACGTCAAAGCCGATCCAGAACACCATAAGTACTGGCTACCGGAAGGAAATTTGGTTTATTTGAACCTGAATAACCTCCGAGAACCCTTCGACAACTATAATATACGGTACGCCCTGAACTTCGCCCTGGATAACAAGGAAATCACGCGTATCATGGCGAGTGGCGCCGTGCCCTCTTCTCCCGGTTGGGTGAAAACGCCTTTCTTATACCTTGCGAAAGAAGCTCTGGATAAGGCCGCCATCGAGTATGACCCCGATTACACCAAAGAACTGTTGGAGAAAGAAGGATATCGGTTGAATGCGAAAGGTATCTACGAGAAGGCGGGCAAACCGCTTTCGTTCAACCTCTACGTTCCCACCGGATGGACGGACTGGATCACGGGATGTGAGGAAATCGCCAGACAACTGAAAGAAGTCGGTATCGAAGCCATCGTCACACAAGCCGCATGGCCTTCTCCTTACGTGGACAACTATCTTTATTTCGGCAACTACGAGATGTGTATGGGAATTTCCGTCACCGGCGCAGGCCCCTATTTCCAACTCGAATACATTGCGCACCCGAGAACCTGGGCGCCCTTGGGCGAACGGTCCGCGAACTACTACGGTATGCGTTACAAGAGCGAAGAGATCGGAAAGCTATTGGATAGCTATACCCAGGAACCGGTCGAGTCGAAACGCGACGAGATCATGAGGGAGGCGATCTCCTTATTCATCAAGGATTCTCCTTCTGTTCCTTTATTCTTCAACCCGACTTGGTTCGAGTACAACACCAAGTTCTTCATCGGCTGGCCGAATGAGGAAAATCCGTACTGCTTCCCCAGTCCGAACGGGATGCACAAATTGCCGGTGTTGCTGAACGTTCATTTACGTTAAGCGGTAATCGGAAAAGAGTACATAGAGACGCCCTTCAGGGCGTCTCTATCTTCAAAAAAGCCGTGTGTCCGCCAGGTTGAACGCAACCGGAATCAGAGTACTGCGTATTGGATGGGAGGAAATCGTGAAATATTTTTTACGCAAGATAGGCCTATTGCTGTTTGCCCTGTTCGTAGCGATAACGTTGAATTTTTTCATACCCCGGTTGATGCCCGGAGACCCCGCCAGGGAATTGATCGATCGGATGCAGGGCATTCCTCCTGAATCAATGGAGTCGATACGGATCGCCTTCGGGTTAGATACAAAAGACGCGTTGATCGTCCAATACGGCAAGTATTTGCTCAATTTGCTGAAGGGAGACCTCGGCATTTCGTTGTCCCGTTTCCCGACACCCGTTAAAGACGTTTTGAAGATCGCGATCCCGTGGACGCTTGGATTGATGGGGCTTGCGACGATCCTTAGCTTTTTCATTGGCACGATACTTGGAATCGGCGCCGCGTGGTCTCGCAACAAACGCTGGGCAACGTTGACGGTAGGGACCTTCATCTTCATCCGTTCTTTTCCTTACTTCTGGCTGGGGTTGCTGTTCATCTACTTCTTCGCCTTTCGGATGCAGATTTTCCCGATTGGAAACGCCTATTCCATCTATGTTCAGAGGGGGGGATGGGATTTCATCCTCTCGGTTCTCTACCACGGGTTCCTGCCCGCCGCCACCATCACGGTGAGTTCTCTCGGAGGCTGGATCTTAACGATGAGAAACAATATGATCAATGTTTTGGCTGAAGACTTTATCACGGTCGCGTTGGCGAAAGGATTGCCGTTACGTCGGATTAAGAACCTGTACGCGGCTAAGAATGCGATATTGCCCTCTATCACCAGTTTTGCGATGTCGCTCGGTTTCGTCGTCGGTGGCGGATTACTCACGGAGATGGTCTTTGCCTACCCCGGGGTGGGTTTGATGCTTTGGCAGGCTGTGCAAGCGAAAGATTACGCGATGATGCAGGCGATCTTTTTATTTATCTCGATCGCCGTTTTGATCGCGAACTTCATCGCCGATATCGCGATCCTCCTTCTGGACCCGCGCGTAAGGGACGGTGGCCGGTGATGTTCAAAGATATCGGAAAGCTCTTTTTGGGGAACAAAAAAGCGTTATTCGGTCTCCTGTTGCTCACCTTCTTCGCATTGGTCGGTATCTTCGCGCCGTTTCTTGCTCCGTACGATCCTAAGAACAATCGCGTGGAAACGGTTACGGTGTTGAGCGAAGAACGTGATCGTTCCCGTACGATTAGCCGCGAGGATTTGGATGAGTCCACGGAGAAGCGGGTGTATTCGCAGAGCGTTCATACAACCTACGAGCGCATCACGAAAAAACTGCCCCTGAAAGGAAAACCTTCGTCGGAACATCTGTTGGGCACAACCCATTCAGGACAGGATATCTTTTCTCAGCTGATCTGGGGAACACGCGTCAGTTTAACGGTGGGGTTGGTGACCGGGCTGTTCACCACTCTCCTATCCCTGTGTTTGGCGCTGATCGCCGGGTATTTGGGTGGTCTTGTGGATGATATTATTTCGCTCTTTACGAACGTTTTTTTGGTCATCCCCTCCCTCCCTTTGATGATCGTGATCGCGGCTTATGTGAGCGTACGCGGCGTGATCCCTATTATCCTGATCTTGGGCTTGACGAGTTGGCCTTGGCCCACCCGTGTGCTCCGTTCGCAAGTCGTTTCTTTGAAAAACCGAGACTTCATCAAGGTTTCAAAATCGCTTGGGGAGAAGCCGGCATACGTTGTTTTTCGTGAAATTTTACCGAATATGATCTCTTTAGTGATGGCTTCGTTCTTCTCTTCCACGATGGCGGCGATCATCGGGGAAGCCACCCTCGAGTTTATTGGGTTGGGGAATGTCTCGGTCGTCAGCTGGGGGACGATGCTGTATTGGGCGCAAGCAAACGGTGCCCTTCTCGCGGGCGCGTGGTGGTGGTTCCTTCCCCCCGGTATCTGTATCGCCCTTATTGGTACCTCCTTTGCGTTGATGAACTTTGCCATCGATGAAATATCGAATCCGAAATTAAGAAAGAGATGAACGCGATGCAAGAATTCCTATCCGAAAACATTTTAGAGTGTCAGGAACTGGTAGCGGGATACGAGCTGAAGGCCGGCTTCGTCAGAGCTGTGGACGGCGTTTCCTTCTCTTTGAGAAGGGGAGAGTTTCTGGGGATCGCGGGTGAGTCCGGCTGCGGAAAAACCACCCTGGCCTACGCGGTGATGCGCTTGTTTCGGGATAACGCCAAGATTCGAAGCGGAAAGATACTCTATTCAGGGAAAGATATCGCCAACGCCTCCGAGGAAGAAGTCAAAAACTTGCGTTGGGAACATATATCAATGGTCTTTCAATCCGCAATGAACGCGCTAAACCCCGTTCTCCCTATCGGCGAACAGCTCACGGACGCATGGCTTGCCCACAAACACGGAGACCTTCGCGAAGCCAAAACGCGAGCCCTCGAGGTCCTGAAACTGGTCGATATTCCCGAAGATCGCTATAACGCCTATCCACACCAACTCTCCGGAGGAATGAAACAGAGGGTGATGATTGCCATGGCGTTGATGCTTCAACCGGAGATCGTGATTATGGACGAACCCACCACCGCTTTGGATGTCGTTGTCCAGAGGACCATCATAGAAAAAATCCAAGAGTTGCGTAAAGAGCTCCAGTTCTCCGTCATCTTCATCACCCACGACCTGTCGCTTTTAGTGGAGATCAGCGATCAACTGGCGATCATGTATGCGGGGAAGATCGTCGAATACGGACCGGCTTCGGAGGTGTTTTTAAGCCCCTATCATCCCTACACCCAAGGGCTGATGGCATCCTTTCCCTCGCTGAGCGGGCCAATCGCGCGTATGGGAGGCATCGAGGGCAAACCGCCCGACTTGATCGATCCGCCTCCGGGGTGTCGATTCTATCCGCGGTGCCGAAACAGACATAGCGGTTGCGATCTTAGCGCACCCCCACTTCGCCAGGTCAAACCCGGTCATTATGCCGCTTGCGACGGTGAATACCATGGCTGAAGAGATATTGAGATTGCAGGGCGTATCAAAACACTTCCCCATCCGTTCGTTCCGCCGGTTCGGCGAGGTCGTCCACGCGATGGACGATGTTTCATTTTCTTTGGGAAAGGCGGAGGTGTTGGCGCTGGTCGGAGAATCGGGCAGCGGAAAAACGACCACTGCCAGCGTGATTGCGCAGTTGTACCCCATCACTTCCGGTCTGATTCGTTTGGCGGACCCGCAGGCTCCCGACGGGTTCCGATCGGTGAGCGGGAAGCTTTCGAGGAAAGCGTTGCTCGGTTACCGGAAAAGGGTACAAATGATCTTCCAGGATCCTTTCGGTTCTCTGAATCCGACGCATACAATCGAACATATCCTGTCCCGTCCATATGTAATCCACGATAAAGTGGTTTACCGGAGAGGGGAAGAGAGACGAAAAACCGCGCTAAAGGAGCAGCTGCACCAACTCTTGCGTAGTGTCGGGCTGGAACCGCCCCAACAGTATCTGGACAAATTTCCGCACGAGTTATCCGGCGGGCAACGTCAACGGGTCAATATCGCCCGAACCTTCTCCATCGAACCCGAGATCGTCTTGGCGGACGAACCCACCTCGATGCTGGACGTTTCGATCCGTATGAGCATTATGAATATGATGCTTGCCTTTCAGGAACAGAAACAGGTCAGTTTTTTATATATCACGCATGATTTGGCAGGAGCCCGGTATATGGCTCAGAGGATCGTGGTGATGTATGCGGGGATGATCATGGAGATCGGCACCTCCGATGAAGTGGTTCAGAGAGCCGTCCACCCTTACACGAAACTGCTTCGATCGGCAGCCCCCGCTCCCGAAGAGGGATTGAAGAGAAATCGGTTAATCACGCAAGGGGATATCCCTTCGCTGATCCATCCCCCCGCCGGATGCCGGTTTCATCCACGTTGCCCTTACGCGATGGCAGAGTGTTCGCGGCTGATCCCGCCGTTGAAAGAGGTCGAAGGCGGCCATTGGATCCGGTGTTATTTATAACGCTCCGTTGCCTTCCTTAACATAGATGCTGAATTCGAAGGTGGTCCCTTCGTTTTCCACGCTTCTCACCGAAATCGCGCCTCCCATTTGCTCCACGAGTTCGCGGCAGATCGCCAGCCCTAACCCCGAACCGGAGACGATTGAACGGCTTCGTTTGGACGGTACCCGAAAGAATCGGTCGAAGATGGCGGGAAGGTATTCGGATGGAATACCGATGCCCGTATCTGAAACGACTACCTGCAGGTGTCCGCCCCTGTTCCTTCTCCGGGAGGGACCGATTTCTTCTGGGGCATATTGGATCTCCAATCGAACAGACCCTTCAAGGGTGTATTTTACGGCGTTTTCCACGAGGTTGTTTAGAACTTTCAAAAACCTGTCCAGATCGAAGATAAGCGTTTTTGGAACATTTTGGGCGATCCTTTGTTCAAAAGAAAGGTTCTTTTCTTTTGCCAGTTGGGTATAGTTACTTTCGCAATCGTCGAAGAATCTTTTTGTTCGGACGGTGCTTGGAGTTAGGATCAGCCTTCCCGATTCGATCTGGCTTATTTCTAAAAGGTTTCCAACCATCTTTTGGAGTCTTTTAGCATTGCTTCGGATCATTTCCAGCATCGGCTTTGAAGCGTTCTCGCTCTCTAGCAATAAGGTTTCGGCCGCGCCTAAAATGACCGTGAGCGGGGTCTTTAAGTCGTGGTTTACGCTGGCTAATAGTTCCGTCTTTTGGCGACTCGCTTTCTCGGCAGCAGCTTTGGCGCTCAAAAGTTCCGCTTGCGCCTCTTTCAGCGCGGTGATATCGACGATCGTCCCAACCATTCTCTTGGGAAGCCCCGATTCGTCGAAAGAAATGATCTTTCCCTGATCCCACACCCATTTCCAGTCTCCAGAGTTTGTCCGTACGCGGTATTCCATAAAAAATTGATCGGTTTTTCCTGAGAGATGGTCTTCGATCGCCCGAAGTGTCCGGTCCAGATCGTCAGGGTGTATGATCGACATCCAGAAAAACTCGTCGGTAGCGAATGTTCCGGGTTTGAATCCTAACATCCGCGTCCAAAACCCGTTGCCTGTATACCGTTTATTCGGGATATCCCAGTCCCACAGCCCCATCTGCGAAGCCATTAATGCCAGATTCAACTGTTCCTCACTCCCGATCAATCGTTCTTCGATCTTTTTACGTTCCGAAATTTCGTTGATGAAACCGAGGACCATCGCCTCTTTCGGATTCTCAGAGGATAAAACCGTTCCTTTCTCCTGTACCCACAGCGGCTGTCCAGAACCGTCGATTAGACGGTATTCGAGTACGTATTTCGGCGTTTTCAGCTCTTCAAAGAACCGGAAATACCTTTCTTTATCAGAAGGGGCGATGAAGTCGGTCCACCGATAGTCTTTATTTCTCAACTCTTCCACCGGGAGGTTGAAGATCCTGGAAAAGTAGGCGTTCGTATAGGCAATGCGATGATCGGCGATCGAACGGTAGAAAATGAGGAAAGAAACGTTTTCGATCAGATCGAAGATTTTTTCTGAGAGCCCCTCTACCGATATCAAGTCGCTGAATCCGCAAATAACGGATTTTTGATTAGGAGACTCGGTATTCTTTTTTTCTTTCATCAACGCCCTCCTTTCGCATCGCCCCGAATTTCCGAGGGTCCGTCAACAAACGCCTTCACACGGTGGAGGCTTCCGATGGGAGCCGCTCAGAAGAGATTTTGGATCGATTTGGCGATATTTTCTGCCAATAACGTTAATACTTCCGGTTTTTGCAATTCCCTTTCGAAATTGGGGTTCGAAATATAGCCACACTCGATTAAAACCGCCGGTATTTCCGTATACGCGATAACGGCGAAGTCATCCGGCATCACCTTACGAATCGATAAGCCATACTTCAACAACGTGTCCCGGATATTCTCCGCGTACCTCCGGCTCTGGTTGGTTGCCAGCAATTTTTTCTGGACCTTGGCTTTGACCGTTTCTTCCGATAAGGCACCGTACAGTCTATTCAGACGGATTTTATAACTCTCTTCCGACCAATCGTAATAATAGAGTTCGACCCCTTGAACCGAAGCGTCTTCGAAAGAATTCAAGTGGATGCTCACGAAGAGATCGGCTTCTTTGTTATTGGCAAAGATTGCCCTTTGTTTGAGCTCGACGAAGACATCGTTTTCACGGGTCAGATAGACGGTGTAATCGTTTTTTTCCAAAAGTGATTTAACGGCTTTAGATAGGGAAAGAACGACGTTTTTCTCATAGGTTCCGTGATTTCCGATCGCTCCGGGATCAATGCCTCCGTGCCCGGGGTCGATCACAATCTTCTTTTTGCTGTTGACGGCGGTATCGGTGACCACCCGTTTCTGGGTTCGTATCCAAAGGGTGCCGTTTTCTTGGGTTACGATCACCTGTCTGTCTGGCTTGACGACGATTTCGAAGCGAATGAACTCTTTCAGCGTATCCTGAGTGGAATTGATGACCTGTATGCGCTCAATGCCCAAACGCGCATTGGTCAAAAACCAGTCTCTATTCGTCTTGGATCCGTAGACATCCAATAGAAGGCGTTCTTCACTTTGCTCTGAGATGACAAAGTTGACGGGTAGTTGGAAGTTGAAGGCATAGCCGTCTGGAATTCCAAAATAATAGAGCAGGTGAGAGATCTCAGAAAAAACGTGAACCTGTCCTTCACGGGTAACAATACGCAGCCCGAACAACTTGCATGTTTCCAAAAGGGGAAGGAAAAAGCGGTTATCCAAAATGAGCGGCTCATTTGATATATACCCGGGGGAGTTGTTGATCGATACCGTTTGAGAGTTGTTGGAAAAGAGTATCGAGTTTTGATTCCAATTGACCACCAGGGTCTTACTGGCATTGTTCCACTCGTATCTCGCGCCAATGGCGTCCAAAAGCGTGACCGCGTGGACGTATAGAATATCTCCCAGGGTTTTGTACTTTTCGGACGGGGTTTTATTCTCCAACAAATAGACTTCCACGGAAAAGGATGAGATACTGATACAGAGAAGGAGGGTCAATAGGATCCATTTTGTGTTTTTCATCGTCACTCACATTTCTATCAAAATAGACTTCATTTACGGGCCTTTATCTTTGCTTCTTCCTGAATTATACCATGTCATGGTGCGGATGAGTTGTTGAATTTGCCGGGGTTATTGTATAATAACGGGAAAAAATTATACTTTTTCGGAGGATGGGATGATGATCGTCGCGTATAGAGGAATAAAACCGAAGATCCATCCGTCTGTCTTCATTGCGCCAACAGCCGTCATCGTAGGAGATGTGGAGATCGGAGAAGGCAGCAGCGTTTGGTTTGGCGCAGTGGTACGCGGGGATATGGCGGGCGTGAAAATCGGAAATTTTTCGAATATCCAAGATAATTGCACCGTTCATACCGAAGCCAACCATCCGGTTACGGTAGGAGATTATGTAACGGTCGGTCACAACGCCATCGTCCACGGATGCGCCATAGAGGATGCATCATTGATCGGGATAGGGTCGGTCTTGCTCAACGGGGCCGTCATCCGGACGGGGGCAACCGTGGCCGCTGGTTCAGTTGTGAGAGAAGACCAGCTGGTGGAAGCCCGGCAACTGGTGGCGGGGATCCCGGCGACATTAAAGAAACTTCAGGGTGAAGAAACGCTGTCGCGTCATCAAGAACACGCGCGAAAGTATTCCGAGTTGGCTCAGGCCTACTTGGAAGGATAACAGTCGATAGAGGAGGTATCTATGGTTTCAGCAACGAAAGAAATTATCGAAAAGGAGATGACGATCTCCGACATAGAAAAGCGATTTCACGTCAGTACGCAAAGGGCGGTTCAGTTGTTTTGCCAAGCCGCGAATGTATCCAGCCCGAACACAAGCCAATTGGAGGCATGGAGCAAACAGATCATACGTCGGGTCCATGCAAAAGCCAAACAAGCGTCGGAAGCGCAGAAAGAAGCCTGCGACTCTGATTGCTGCGACAAATCCGGGGGATCCTGCGATCATTGCCCGGGATGCCACTGACCTTTAAGGAATCCGTTTAAGCTCGGAATATACGCGCTCGTAGAAAAGATCAGCTATTTCTGCGGCGCGTTCTTTTCTTTCTGACCTGGCGTAGAGGTAAACTTTCAACTTCGGTTCCGTTCCGGAAGGCCTCAGGGCAAACCAGGTATCCTCTCCGTATTGGAACTTTAAACAGTTTGTTTTCAGAGCCGCTTCCGGGGGTTCTTCCGCATAGTCGACCCGGTGCGTTAAGCTTATATCCCCGACTTCGGCCAAGGGAACCGCTCTGAAACGGTCCATGATGCGTCCGATCCGCTCCGATCCTTCCTTTCCTTCGAGAACGTAATTGATCATCCGTTCCTCATAATAACCATAGCGCTTAAAGAGTTCTTGCAACCATTCATATAAGGTAAACCCCGCTTTTTTATGGTAAGCGGCCGCCTCGATCATTAACAATCCTGAACTGACGGCGTCTTTGTCCCGAACCCGCGTACCATAGACGAAGCCGATGCTTTCCTCATATCCGAATAGAAACCGATGTTCTCCCGTTCGGTCGTATTCGTTGGCTTTTCCACAGATATTTTTAAACCCTGTGAGCGTATAAACTGTGGGAATGCCGAAAGAACGTGCGACATCCGGACCGAAGTCCGAAGTGACGATCGATGTGACAATGACGCTCTTTTCGGGGATCGCCCGCCTTTTAGAGAGGCTGTCCAGAATGTAATGCACCAAGATCGCGCCCGTCTGGTTGCCGGTCAACGGGATATAGGTTCCGTCAGGGGTTCGAACCATCGCACCCAACCGGTCGGCGTCCGGGTCGGTCGCCAACAGGAGCTCCGCATCGCGCTCTTTCCCTTTCTCAATGCTCAAAGCGAAGGCGTTCGGATCCTCCGGGTTGGGATAAGGAGCGGTCGTGAAATCCGGGTCTGGGATCTGCTGTTCGATCACCGTCCCGATATTCGTATACGCCTGCCTTTCAAGGATGGGGATCAAATGGACGGCACCGGTTCCGTGCAACGGCGTGTAGACCATCGACAAAGTCTTGTCAACTGCCCCGTTGAGGGAGCATGACTCCACGTACTGCCGGTACCGATCATCCATTTCCGATGCGATTATCTCGATCAACCCGGCCGATATTCCGTTCTCGAAAGGAAGGCCTACCAAAGAGAGGTAATCTTCTAACGCCAGGTAATGGGCGGTAATACGGTCGGCTATAGTGTCCAATATCTGAGAGCCTTCCTGCCAGTAGACCTTGTATCCGTTGTATTCTTTTGGATTGTGGCTGGCTGTCACGACGACGCCAGCGATGGTTCTTAATTCCCTCACCGCAAAAGAGAGCTGGGGGGTCGGCCGCGGTTCGCTGAATAAGTAGGTTTTAATCCCGTTTGAAGCAAAGATTTGAGCGGCAACCTTCACAAAAAAGTTGGAATTGCGTCGGGTATCATAAGCCATCACGATCCCTCGCGCTTTTGCCACCTCGCCCTCTTCCGAGATGACGGAGGCTAGCGCTTGGGAGATGCGTCGAAGGATATAGGGGTTCATGCGATTAGTACCCGCCGCCATCTTCCCGCGAAGGCCCGCTGTTCCGAAGGCCAGCTCTTTGTAAAAACGATCCTCGATCTCTTTGGGATCGTTAGAAATACCGGCCAGCTCTTCCTTCGTTTTGTTATCCACCTGGGGATGATTCAGCCATTCTTCGTACACCGCTCGATAGTCCATAGCTTCACCTGCTTTTCAAAGGTGGCGATCAAGTTTTGGTTTCATATAGAGCAATCAGCGTTTGCAGCGCGCTGGTGGCTGTAGTCCTTCCCGCCGCCATTTCTTCGGTTAAGTGGGTTAGGCTCTCCTTGATCGCGGGATGATGATAAAACTGTCGGCGCAGATACTCGCCGATCAGCGCATGCAACCATTCCAACGATTGTTGATGCCGGTTCTTTAGGAAAACTCCTTGCTCTTTCCGCAGGGCGATGTAGCGCGAGACGTGGTCCCATAATTCCCGGATGCCTTCCCCGCCGAGAGCCGAACAAAGCGCCGTCGGCACCTTCCAGCCACGGCTTGCCGGCGATAGGACGTGGAGAACATTGCGCATCTCTCGTTCAAAGGCTTTCGCGCGAAGAAGGTTTTCTCCGTCGGCTTTGTTGATGACGATAATATCTGCGAGTTCGACGATTCCCTTTTTGATGCCCTGCAATTCATCTCCCGCCCCGGCGATCATGAGCAGGATGAAGCAATCGACCATCGAATGGACCGTCGTTTCCGATTGTCCGACTCCGACAGTTTCGACAAAGACCACGTCGTATCCAAAGGCTTCGCAAAGCAACAAGGTCTCGCGACTTTTACGCGCGACACCGCCCAAGACACCGCCGCTCGGGGAAGGCCGAATAAAGGCGTTCGGATGTCTCACCAATCTTTCCATGCGGGTTTTGTCTCCCAGAATGCTTCCTCCGGACAGCTGACTGCTCGGATCGATGGCTAAGACTGCAATATGATGGCCTTGCTCGCATAGGGAAAACCCCAGCGTATCGATCAAGGTGCTTTTCCCCGCGCCGGGGATACCGGTGAATCCTAAGCGGATCGATTCTCCCGTTCGAGGCAATAACCGACGGATCAATTCCTGAGCGATATTCCTGTCGGTTTCGGCATTGCTTTCAACCAAAGTGATCGCCCGCGCAAAGACCGTTTTATCCCGCTGCTCGAAACCCTCGAGATAATCCTCTAACGCCAACTTCCGTCTCCTCCCGACTCGCTTGTTTCCTTGCGCTGCGCTATCAAGGGCAGGGGGTGAGGCGGAAATGCCGAGCGGAGTGGGAATATCGACGGAAGAAGAACCAGTTCCTGAAACTACCCGCGTCGCAAACTGATCGGCTTTGTCTTCCTCGTACCATTCCGGAAGCGAAGATCGGTTTTCGTTCTTTTCGGGATGGCTTTTAGGGCCCTCTTTGGATCGTTTATTCATATCCCAAGCGTTCGTTCAATTCCTTCAAAATCTTGACCGCCGCGACGGGGATTAAGGTGCCGGGTCCAAAGACTAAGGATGCGCCTTGCTCTTTCAAGAAGGCGTAATCCTGTGGTGGAATCACGCCCCCGGCAACGACGATGATATCCTCACGCCCGCGTTTCTTCAGCTCTTCCACCAGCATCGGCAGCAACGTCTTGTGACCGCCGGCGAGCGAACTCATACCGATGATATGAACGTCGTTCTCGACAGCTTGGGCAGCCGTTTCGGCTGGGGTTTGGAACAACGGGCCGATATCGACATCGAATCCAAGGTCGGCGAAGGCGGTGGAAATCACTTTCGCGCCGCGATCATGGCCATCCTGTCCCATCTTGGCGACCAGGATGCGAGGGCGCCTCCCTTCCGCTTTTTCAAAGTCCGCCACCATTCGGCGCACCTTTTCGATCTCTTCCTGATCCGAATACTCGGAACTGTAGATCCCAGAAATGCTTTTCACCAACGCTTGATGCCTCCCTGAAACTTTTTCGATCGCGTAGGAGATCTCGCCGAGCGTAGCCCGCGCGCGCGCGGCTTCGACGGACAACGCCAAAAGATTCTGGTCTTTTTTCTCCGTCGCCAGAGTAATCGCCTCCAACGCTTTCTGAACCTCATCTTCGCGGCGGGTACGCTTCAAAGTTTGTAGCCTTTGAAGCTGATTTTGCCGTACGACGGTGTTGTCGACTTCCAAAATGTCGATCGGTCTTTCATCTTCCGGTTTGTATAGGTTTAATCCGATGATCGGTTCTTGCATCGAATCGATTTTCGCTTGTTTTCTCGCCGCGGCCTCTTCGATGCGCATCTTCGGCAATCCCGTTTCGATCGCTTTCGCCATGCCCCCCAACGATTCCACTTCCCGGATATGCGCCCAAGCTTTACGGACGAGTTGGTCCGTTAACCATTCCACATAGTACGAACCGCCCCAAGGATCCACAACGCGGCAGATCTCCGTTTCATTTTGAAGGTATAGCTGGGTATTGCGCGCAATGCGAGCCGAAAACTCGGTGGGTAAAGAAACCGCTTCATCCATCGCATTGGTATGGAGAGACTGGGTGTGACCGAAAGCGGCGGCCATCGCTTCGATACAGGTTCGGGCGATGTTGTTGTACGGATCTTGCTCCGTCAGGCTCCAGCCGGAAGTCTGCGAGTGAGTTCTCAGGGACATCGACTTCGGGTTTTTCGGATGGAAGGTTTTGATCAGTTTGGCCCACAAGAGCCTTCCGGCTCTCAATTTTGCCACTTCCATAAACAGATTCATACCAATTCCCCAGAAGAAAGAGAGTCTCGGCGCGAACGAATCGATATCGATTCCGGCTTTGATTCCGGTTTTCACGTATTCGTACCCGTCCGCCAGCGTATACCCCAGTTCCAGATCGGCTGTCGCCCCGGCTTCCTGCATATGGTACCCGGAGATGCTAATGCTGTTGAACTTGGGCATGTATTTCGCGGTGTATTCGAAGATATCCGCAATAATTCGCATGGAGGTTTCGGGCGGATAGATATAGGTATTGCGAACCATATACTCCTTCAAAATGTCATTCTGTATCGTACCGGTGAGTTGATCCAAAGCAACGCCTTGCTCTTCCGCGGCAACGATGTAAAATGCCATGATCGGCAAGACGGCGCCATTCATCGTCATCGAGACCGACATCTTGTCGAGCGGAATGCGATCAAAGAGGATTTTCATATCCAAGATCGAATCCACCGCGACACCCGCTTTGCCGACATCACTTATCGCGCGTTCGTGATCAGAATCGTACCCGCGATGGGTCGGGAGGTCAAATGCGATCGAGAGCCCTTTTTGTCCTGCGGCAAGGTTTCTGCGATAGAAGGCGTTGCTCTCTTCCGCGGTCGAGAAACCGGCGTATTGGCGGATGGTCCATGGCTGCAGACTATACATGGTGGCATACGGACCTCGCAGATAGGGAGGGATGCCGGCCGTGAACCTCAGATGGGAAAGAAGCGCGATGTCGTCATAGGTATAGATCGGATGAAGAACAAACCCTTCGTTCGCTTTTACTTTTGCCTCTTCCGGCGTTCTTTCCATGTCCGATGTGAAAAGATCTTGCCATTTTTGGGACGTCGCCTGTTGTTTTTTCAAGACAAGCGGAATTTGGGTAAAATCAGGGTATTTAGGCATCCGGCATCACCTCGTTTTGTATCGACGTAAAGCAATCGGCGAGATCGCATCCCATGTAGATCCAGCGATCCACTCCGCTGTTTTTATATGCTTGCCCTTGATCCGGCGCGGGTTTTCCGGCCAGTATCACTTGGCTTTTAGGGAAGATCGTTTTTACCTTTTTGGCGAGCGGCGGGACGATTTCGGGGTAGAGATCATCGGAAGAGCAAAGGATAAAAAGAGCGGCGCTCTCTTTCGGAACGGCGGAGAGTCCCTCTATCCCGTTCAAAGCTTCCTCCAGCGATCTGAAACCGGGCGTGCGTTCAGTTTGGAATCCGGCCACGTCGAAAAATCCCTCGGAAAAATCGGCCCGGGCTTTATATTGGCCGACGGTTCCGTAGTTGATTAAATAGAGCGGAAACGCCTTACCGTGTAGCCTTTCCCATTTTTCGGTCCGCTCGCGGATCCTTTCGAACCCTTCTGTGGCGCGGTAAGGCTTCAACCGTTCGATGGAGGTGGAGTCGGCGCCCGGAGCCAACAAACGTTTCAGAGCCCCGATCGTTCCCCCTTCGTTGAAAAATTGCACAATCGCTTCCATCGCTTCGGGATCGCCTTTCTGTAAAGACTCGGACACTCCCTTCGACAGAGAAAAATGGGTGCGGTTCTTTACGTGTTGAAGGTAGCGATCGATAGAACCCGAGACTTCGTGTTGACACGCGAAATCGGCTTTCTTCTCTTTGCGGTTGGCGAATAAGGTAGTGCCGATAAAGGGACGTTTGCGATTGCGGATATTTTTGTCTTTTTTCTCGCGGGAAGCTGTTACCGCTTTTTGCACCCATCCTTCTATCAGCGCTGCGCGGATGCCGCCCTTGGATTCAATCTCTTGGAATAGCGACCACGCTTTTTTACAGAAGGATTCGGTGAGGGATTCAATATACCAGGATCCGGCGGCCGGATCAATCGGGTAGGTTAACCGGCTTTCCTTTTCCAAAATGTGGTGCAGGTTTCTCGACACTCTTTCCGAAAAAGCGTTCGAGGAACAATAGACCGTATCGTAAGTCGGGATCTCCAAGCTATCGACACCGCCTGTTATCGCGGAAAAGGCTTGCGAGGTATTCCGGAGAAGATTGACGTACGGGTCGTAGAGGGTTTTATCCCATAACGTCACCTTTCCATGCACATAAGCCTTCTGTTGGGAATCGGAAAGCCCGAAGGCTTCCTGAATCTTCTGCAGAAGGATGCGCAAACTGCGTATTTTGGCGATCTCCATGAAAAAGTTTGACCCGACTCCGACGGAACAAGCGATGGTTGAGGCAACGTCCGTTTCGCTTACTTCTCGGCGCATCAATTCCCGGAAATATTCGGTATAGAGACCCAGGATAATCGCGACTTCGAGCGCGGAATCGGCTCCTGAATCCTGGTAATAGTCTCCGCGTATAAGGACTGTTTTTATCGCCTGTTCGTGCTTCCGAGCCCATCGGATAAGAGCCGGAATGATATCCAGCTGCCAGGAGGGGTCACCTAAGGAGAGGCCGTTGAAAATCCATTCAGAGAGAGGATCTCCTGCAACGATACCATGAACCTTCGGTTGATCGGCCTTATCGTATAAAACTGCGGCCAAAAGCCCCAGTGCGGCAACCGGGTTTTCTCCTGCGTAGAGATGAAGAGGGGTATGATCCAGCGGAACGTCTTCTAAGGTCTTTGCCAGGTCTTCTTTGCAGAAAAGGCTTAGTCCTTGGTAGCTTTCGGGGGGTAATAGATGCTCCGTTTCCGGATCGTCCCATTTTCTCGCGGAGCTGTCAATCTCCAGATGGATACAGTTTTGCCCGCCTTTTAACTGTTCGCGTATTCTCTCGTTCGCTTCGGCAGGATCGGCTATTCGCAACGCCTGTGAAAAATGCCAGGTGTTTTTCAGGTATCCGGTTGGTCTGCCTCCTCGTTCGAAGGTCTTTATACCCGGAAATTGCTCTGAAAGTTCATTCTTGAGGTAATCGTCTAAGTTATAGATCGGTTGTACCGGAATTCCTTCGTCTGTTTGGAAAATCAGTTTTTTGTCGAAAGGCGCCCCCTTGAGCGCTTCAATGGCTTGTTGTTTCCAATCTTCCGCTGCCGGAATGTCGAATTCGGTAAAAGAACACAGTTCCTCTTCCATAGTGATCCCTCCCTTATGAAAAGGGAACGAAACGCATCTTCCGTTCTCCGTTTCTATTCTACCAAATATGGAACCGGAATTCAATTGGAACGATTC
>ENA-UOWO01000213-UOWO01000213.1-activated-sludge-metagenome-genome-assembly--contig:-NODE-213-length-87331-cov-15.129016_pt1 | contig 87331 bp, 65 predicted proteins | sample MGYA00238148_ERZ761564 | MGnify/ENA primary metagenome ERZ761564 (study PRJEB28885, sample SAMN05720194) | activated sludge metagenome | isolation source: Anaerobic digester | place: USA...
TATTTGTTCAGGTTTTCCTGAATTACTTTGTTGACTTCTTCGAGCATCACGCCTTTTCCGTATTGCTTCTGAATCATTCCAAAAGGAACAGCGCCTTTCCTGAATCCGGGAATGTTGGCGGTCTTTGCATATTGCCTAAGCGCTTTTTCAACCTGCGGAGCGTAGTCTTCCTTAGCTACTTCAATGGTCAGTACGGCATTGAGCGCGTCTGTATTTTTTCTTGTAATTTTCATCTTTTACCTCATAAAATTGGGTCGCAAAATTAGAACTTTTTTGCAACCCAACCAAGTTTTTAAAATAGGAGTTTTATTTTTTGTTGTCGCCCGCAATCGAGTACATAATCGACTGTAAGACAGAGAGGATGATACTGAAAAGCAAGGCAGTGAATAAACCGTCGACCGCGAATCCGCCCACGATTTTGGTACACAATAAAATCATCAGCGCGTTAATAATGAGCAAAAACAAACCAAAAGTAAACAAGGTCACCGGCAAAGTAAGCAAGACCAGGATGGGTTTGATGAAAACATTGAGCAAGCCCAATACAATGGCAACAATGACCGAAGTGGTAAAACTCGCCACCGAAACGCCCGGCATGAAATGGGCAATGGCCATCACCAATACCGCCGTAACTAAAATTCTAAGGATAAGATTCATGAGATTGGATTTTACCCCAAAGCTACAAAATTCGGTTCAAGGATTGCCACAAAAAACAAACGCGACGCAACCAAATGCGAATTATGAAAACTAAAACCAAACAATTAACATTAATCCGGTCGTTAGCATGCAGGAAATCTATATTTTTATTGGAGACAAAAACCGGTTCTTACCGACCTAAACCATTAAACCCTAAGCTTATGAAAAAAACATTACTCTTTTCATTTTTTATGGTCGTTGCGCCCTTGTGGTCACAGGATTTCTGGACAGAAGTCGCCCCCGTTTGAAACCGCCAACTTCCGAACCAACCAATTGTCGATAGTAAACAACAACGTCGTTTGGGTACAAGGATTCGATTGGAACAACCAGAATGCAACAGAAAAATGGAGCCGGTCTACAGACGCAGGCAACACTTGGACTTCTGGCGATATTGACCTTGGCAATCCGTTGATTAAAGTCTCATGCATCCATGCCGTTTCGGCCACCACGGTTTATGTTTCTGCCTATTCGGCAACTCCTGGGGTTTACGGCGGTGTCTGGATTACAACCGATGCGGGCGCCAACTGGGTCAGGCAAACCTCCGCGCTATACAACAGCGCCAACTCGTTTCCGAACGCGATCCATTTCTGGGATGCCGATAACGGGATTGTAATAGGCGATTCGGATGACAACAATTTTTTTGAGGTTTACACCACTGCTAATGGGGGTGTCGACTGGATTAGGGTTCCGGCCCCAAATTTCCCCGAATTGCTCGAAGCGGAATACGGATACACCTACAATTACGAAATCCGTGGCAATTCTATTTGGTTCGGAACAAACAAAGGCCGTTTGTTCATTTCGCACGACCGCGGCCAAAACTGGGCCGTCGCGCAATCGCCGCTACCCGATTTTGGATCGGCGAACTCCAGCGCGACATTTGCTTTTAAGAATGACAACGAAGGCATTATCTTCTCCAGGGATTTTGAGTTTTACCGCTCAACCGATGGAGGATTGACCTGGGCTCAGGAAATACCAATCGGACAATTCAGAAACACCCGCACCGTTTGTGTCCCGCAAACCACCAATACGTATTTCAATTGGGGAGCGGATGTTGATTCCAACGAAATCGGATCGGCCTATTCTACCGACGGTGGTGCGTCATGGATCAATCTTGACTTTGTACAGCATCTTGATATCCAAACGGCCAAATTCCTTAGCGGAACTACCGGCTATTGCATTGCGCGCGAGTACGGAAACCCTGCCAACCCAATCAATTTCTACCGACTCACCGATCCGCTCAACCGATTGGCAGGCACGTTGGGCGTGCGTGCTTTCAATAAAGGCCAGACGCTCGTAACCCCAAACCCCACAACCGGAAAGGTCAATATTACCTCAAGTGCCATTACCGAGGTGAGTATACTGGACGTTACGGGAAAATTGCTTTTGACTAAAACCTCCAGTCCTGTGGATGAAATCAACTTTGATCTTTCTCAGTTCAACAATGGGATTTATTTTGCGCGATTATCAAATGTCCGCGGCGAATCAGAAACCGTTAGGCTGGTCAAAAATTAACGGTATACCTTTTATAAAAAAACCCTCTCTCAACCGAAAGGGCTTTTTTTATTTCAAAAACGCGATGGTTTTCTCAAAGAATTCGGCGGGATTTTCTGCGTGTAACCAATGACCCGCGCCCGAAATCGTATCTACGGTTGAATCTGGGAAATGTCGTTGGATATCTTCTAAATCGGGCGTTTGTATGTAATTGGACTTTTCGCCTCGCAAAAATAAAGTGGGTTTCTCAAAAACGGAACGGGCTGGCAACGCCTCGCCTATCGTATCGATCACTTTGTTGAAAACCGGTAAGTTAAAACGAAAATCGAGCTGTTCGGGGGTTTTCCAGTACAGGTTTTTCATCAGGAATTGCCGCGTCCCGAAATCAGGCACAAAGGGCGTCATAATCGCATCAACATCAGCGCGCGACGGTTTTTGTGAGAAATCGACGGCGTTGAGTGCCGCAAGAATTTCTTGGTGGTGCGGAGCATAGTAACGCGGTGCGATGTCGGCCACGACGAGTTTGTTTAGTATTTCGGGATGGGTCATCGCAAAAAACATCCCAACCTTGCCGCCCATAGAATGCCCGATCAGGTCAACATTTTGCAGATTGTTTTGTACACAATAGTCGTATACATCCTGCACCATTGCGGCATAGGTAAATTCGTCTGAGTGGAAACTGCGGCCGTGGTTGCGCAAATCAATGAGATGCGCCGCGAAACCTTGCTGTGCATATTTGGCACCGAGCGTTTTCCAGTTGTCGGACATGCCGAGGAAACCGTGGAGGATTAAGAGTGGTTGGCCTTGGCCTTCTATTTTTGAATATAACATGATATTGGTTATCGGTTGTAGAATAATTCAAAATTCGTTGTTCAGCTTTCGTTGTTCAACACTCTTTTGAAGGTTGAATATTGATTAACGAATGTTGGATTTAGAACGGTGCCCGCGTGAGGGATAGAGGCAAGCACCGCGTGCAGCCGATAGCCCGACCCGCAGGGGCACGCCCAAAAATTATTTCAATTTATTTAAATATTGGTGGACGACGTTTTCGAGACCCAGGTAAATGGCTTCGGCGATGAGCGCGTGGCCAATAGAGACTTCGAGCAAACCGGGAATGTTTTGCTTGAAAAATGCGATGTTCTCGAGGCTCAAGTCGTGGCCGGCGTTGATGCCGAGTCCGAGCTCGTTGGCTTTTTTGGCCGCAATGACGTAGGGCTCGATTCCCTTTTCATTGCCCAAACTGTATTGGTGCGCGAAGCTTTCGGTGTAGAGTTCGATGCGGTCGGTGCCGGTGGCTTTGGCGCCTTCTATCATGGCCTCGACGGGGTCGACAAAAATCGAGGTGCGGATGTTGTGGCGTTTGAACTCGGCAATTACGTCAATGAGGTAGTCCTTGTGCTTGACGGTATCCCAGCCGGCGTTTGAGGTAATCGCGCCGATGGCATCGGGAACAAGCGTGACTTGATCGGGTTTGGTTTCAAGGACAAGATCGATGAAATTGTGCTGCGGATTGCCTTCGATGTTGAATTCTGTATAAACGATGGGTTTGAGATCGCGCGCGTCCTGGTAGCGGATGTGGCGCTCATCTGGCCGCGGATGGATCGTGATACCGTGTGCGCCGAAGCGCTGGATGTCTGTGGCTGCCTTGAGGATATCGGGCACATTGCCGCCACGCGCGTTGCGAAGCGTTGCGAGCTTATTGATGTTTACGCTTAGTTTGGTCATGGTGTTTGCAATTGGTGGCACAAAAATACAAAGTTAAACGGGCGGTTATTGCCAAATTTTGATTATTTTGGCATCGGCTATCAGCCTACTTATTATGACAGAGATTAAGGAATACATCAACAACGAATTCAAGCCGATACACGTGATGGACGCTATCGCGGAGGTGCAGGATTTTTTTATCGAGATGGCGTTTTCGCATTTTCCGGTGATGGAAGACGGCGTTTACACCGGGAGCATTGCAGCCGAAGATGTAGAAACCTTTGACCTCGGAAAGAAGGTAAATGATTACCGCTACACGCTCGAAGGTTTTTTTGTACGCAGCACCGATTTGTGGCTCGACGTTTTGGAGGTGTTTGCGAAAAACCAAACCAACATTGTACCGGTGCTCGATGCCGACAACAAATACGTTGGATATTATGAACTCGAGGACATCATCAAGTTTTTCCATGAGACACCGTTTTTGAAGGAGCCCGGTGGGATTATCGTGTTGCGCAAAGGCATCCAGGAATATTCGATGAGCCAGGTGACACAGATTGTAGAAAGCAACAACGGCAAATTGCTGGGCTTGTTGATTTCTGAAGCCGACTTGGAGACGGTGCAGATTACACTCAAAATCAGTGTGGGACCAACCAACGATATCATCCAGACGTTTAGGCGTTATGGGTATGAAATCCTGTCGGAACACCAAGAGGACAATTACATCAACAACCTTAAGGAACGCTCGGATTACCTGGATAAATATTTAAATATATAGTGGAAAGTGCAAAGAGAAAAGTCGAAAGTCGGGAGACACGGCAGGCTTTTCTCTTTTGACTTTCAACTTTTGACTTTCGACTTTTGACTTTCGACTTTTGACTTTCGACTTTTGACTTTCGACTTTTTGACTCCACCATGAAAGTAGCCATCTACGGACAGTACTACCAAAACAGCACCGAACCGATTATACGGGATATTTTTGTTTTCTTTAACGAGAATAAAGTAGAGATGGTCATTGAGGATGCATTCCTCAAAATCCTGTACGACAAACAAATCGTAACTAAGCCCTACGCCACTTTTCATTCACATACAGAACTCGACCAGAGCTTTGACATGCTCGTGAGCATTGGCGGTGACGGGACCATTTTGCGCGCTGCGGCTTTGGTGGGCGATTCGGGCATCCCGATTCTGGGCGTCAATGCGGGAAGGTTGGGTTTTCTGGCCTCGGTACAAAAAGACAACATCGCCGACTTTTTGCAGCTAGTGCTAGAGAAAAAATACTCGATTTCTAAAAGGACTTTACTTTCATTGCGTTGCATTCCCGAAAACGAATCGATCAAGGCGATCAATTTTGCGATGAACGAGATTTCGGTAAGCCGAAAAGACACTACGTCGATGATTACCATCGACACTTATCTTAACGATGAATTCCTGAACTCTTACTGGGCCGACGGACTCATCATTGCCACACCAACAGGCTCAACGGGCTACTCTATGAGCTGCGGCGGCCCGATTTTAACGCCCGACGTAAAAAGCCTGGTCATTACGCCGATTGCGCCGCACAACCTGACGGCACGTCCCTTGGTAATCCCGGACAAAACAGAAATCAGGCTCAAAGTTTCGGGACGAGAGGAAAACTATTTGGTTTCATTGGATTCGCGCATCACTTCGATTAAGAACGAGTCGACGCTGATCATCAAAAAAACGCCTTTCAAAATCAACATGATTGAAATTGCGGGCGAGACATTTCTTAAAACGCTGCGCAACAAACTACTTTGGGGAGAAGACAAAAGAAATTAGCGGCTTTCTTATACTACACCCGTTTAATTCCCGTTTGTTGACTATTCTTTTCTAAGGGAATCGCATTTTTATTAACGCAAAATTTATTTAACAGAAATACCGTCGCCGTGTCTGACGAGTGCTCATTTTTGTTATATTTGCACGCTATTTTTAAAACAATGACGAGATTTTTTATAGTCGCCTTTTTTATTTTTGGTTTGAGCGCATTAAACGCACAGATTCATGAAGTTGGTGTTTTTTTAGGTGGCAGCAATTATATCGGGGATATTGGTAAAATGTCATATGTTTCACCCAATCAACCGGCCTTTGGTGTTGTTTACAAATGGAACCGCAGCCCAAGGCATTCCTGGAGATTTTCGGCGGTGTTGTCACAGCTTAAGGCAAGCGATATCGATTCGCCAGAACCGGCCAGGCAATTAAGGGGCTACAGCTTTAAGAACGACCTGCTCGAAGTATCGGCAGGACTTGAGTTTGATTTTTTTACGTTTGACCTGCACGATTCGGAACCGCAGTTTACGCCATATGTTTACACCGGTTTGAGTTATATCCATTACAACGGCTTGTTTTTCGTGGCCGACCAGCCGCGTTATGACGCCAAACACGACGGGGTTGCGTTGCCTATGATCGTAGGATTTAAGGGACGCCTCGCCAGCAACCTGGTGTTGGGTGCAGAAATTGGCGCCAGGTTGGCTTTCGCCGATGACCTTGACGGAAGCAATCCTACCAACAAAGGACTGAAGCCGTTGGCATTTGGAAATACACATAGTAACGATTGGTATGTTTTCACCGGTATAACATTAACCTATACCTTTGGAAACAAACCCTGCTTTTGCGCTGATTAAAACGATGAGTCTTAAAAATACCATTAACGAAGACAACTTACCCCAACACCTGGCCATCATCATGGACGGCAATGGCCGTTGGGCCAAACAGCAAGGTATGCTTCGCGCGTTTGGACACGAGAACGGCACCAAGTCGGTTCGTGTTACGGTAGAGGCTTGCGCCAGGCTCGGCATCAAAAACCTCACGCTTTACGCCTTTTCTACCGAGAACTGGAACCGCCCCAAAATTGAAGTGGATTTGCTCATGAAACTGCTCATCAAATCGCTACAAAATGAACTCAAAACGCTAACCGACAACAACATCAGGTTGAATTCTATAGGCAACCTTGATTTGCTTCCGAAATCGGCCCAAAAGCAATTGCGCGAGGTCATCGACACGACCAAAAACAACACCCGAATGACGTTGACACTCGCCTTGAGTTACGGTTCTCGCGAAGAAATCCTGCAGGCAGTACGCGCCATCAGTGATAAAGTTAAAAATAATATAATTTCAATAGCCGATATTGACGAATCAATTATTAATCAGCATCTTTACACGCAAAATTTACCGGACGTCGATTTACTGATCAGAACCAGCGGAGAGCACCGTATCAGCAACTTTTTACTCTGGCAGATTGCCTACGCCGAACTCTATTTTACCGATGTTTTATGGCCAGATTTCAGAGAGGAGCACTTGTATGAGGCGATTGTCAGTTATCAGAAAAGAGAACGTAGATTTGGAAAAACAAGCGAACAAATTAAATAATTTCTTAGTGTTACAAAAGACCTTTAAACTAGTCGCTGCCCTATTGATTTTCGGGAGCATTCCCCAAATAAAAGCGCAAGACAGAATCCCGTTTGACCAAGGCACCAAATACATTTTGGCAGACGTGGACGTCACCGGAAAAATCAGCTACAACGAACAAACCGTCATCACTTTTGCAGGGCTCGAAAAAGGCCAGGACATTACCATTCCTGGAGAAGAAATCAGTAACGCGATCAAGAAATTAGGAAAACTGGGGCTGTTCAGTGAAATTGATTTTTATGTCAATAAGATTGCAGGCGATAGTATTTACCTTGAACTCAACATCAACGAACTGCCCAAACTCGGCGAAGTCAAATTTGTAGGTGTGAGGAAAGGAAAAGTAGAAGGATTGATCAAGGACACCGGTCTTACCAAAGGAAAGATAGTCAATGAAAACCTGATTACCACTACCCGAAACTATATCGAAAACAAATACAAGAAAGACGGATTCTATAATACCAAAGCCACCATCACTACCAAATTAGACACTGCTACCGTGGCCAATGAGGTAAAGATGCTCATTGTGATAGACAAAGGCAAAAAAGTCAAGGTAAAAACCATTGACATCAATGGCAACCAGATGTTTACCGACGCAAAAGTGCGTGCGGCGATGAAGAACACCAAACAAAAAAACTTCGTGCGTCTTTGGAAAGCGTCTAAGTTCATCAAGGACAAATACAAGGAAGACCTCGTATCTATTGTGGATAAATACAAGGAGAAAGGATACCGTGATGCGCGTATCGTTTCTGATTCTGTTGGGTTTGACAAGAACAAGAAAGACCTCGCGATTAAAATTAACCTCGAGGAAGGCCGCAAGTATTACTTTGGCGATATCCGCTTTGTAGGAAATACCATTTACCCCGACGAAGGTTTGCGCAGGATGCTCGGCATCAAAAAAGGCGATGTGTACAATGGTGTCTTGCTTGAAAAAAGAATCGCCGACAAATCAAGACCCGACGGAGACGATATTACCAACTTGTACCAAAACAATGGTTATTTGTTCTCGAATATCAATCCGGTCGAGGTAAGGACGGTAAACGACACGATTGATTTTGAAATCCGTATCGTTGAAGGACCGCTCGCCTACTTCAATAAAATTTCGGTCACCGGAAACGATAAAACCAATGACAAGGTCATTTACCGGGAATTGCGTACCAAACCAGGACAAAAATACAGTAAAGAAGAATTGGTACGTACCATTCGTGAAATCGGCCAGCTCGGATTTTTTGACCCTGAGGCCATCAAACCCGAATTTAGAAACGTAGACCCTGCAGCCGGTACAGTTGACATAGAATATCAGCTGGTAGAAAAAGGATCCAGCCAGATTGAACTTCAAGGTGGTTATGGCGGCGGCGGATTTATAGGAACGTTGGGATTGTCATTTAACAATTTCTCGGTTCGTAACCTGTTCAACAAAGAAGCCTACCACCCGCTTCCTATGGGCGACGGGCAAAAAGTATCGTTGCGTTTGCAAGGAAGTTCTTATTTCCAGACTTATAGCGTTTCCTTTTCGGAGCCTTGGTTTGGCGGTAAAAAACCGGTGCAGTTTAGTACGTCGGTGGCGTATAGCAAGCAGTTTGCGCAAGACCGTACCAACGGTGGGCCAGACAAAAACCAGAGTTTTAATATCTTCTCCTTATCGGCTGGTATTGCCAAACGACTTACCGTGCCTGATGATTATTTTGTATTGTCTCAATCGGTGTCGTTCTTATACTATGATCTTAAGAACTTTAACAGCGGATTGTTTGCCAACTTTAAAGACGGCTCCTCGCGAAACCTATCCTATACCATTGGTTTGAGCCGGAACAACAAAGGGGTAAACCCAATTTTCCCAACCTATGGCTCTGAGTTCAGCATTAGTGGAAAATTCACCATTCCTTACTCATTGTTTGACAACGTAAATTATGCCAATCTAGAGAATGAAGAAGCTTATCGTCTAACTAACGACACGGGAGCAGTAATTAAAGGAGCGAACGGTGCAGATATCGCTCCGGGAGCTTATATCGGCCCTGACGGAAATCGGGTAGACAGATGGCAAGACGCTTACGTAGACCAAGGGAAAATCGACCAAAAAGAATACAAATGGCTTGAATATTACAAAATTAAGCTCAAAGCAGACTGGTATACCAAAATTTATGGTAAATTAGTCCTCCGTACTTTGAGTGAATTTGGCTATTTAGGAAAATATACGAATCGTAAACTTGTTCCGTTTGAAAGGTTCTATGTTGGCGGAAGCGGTTTGGCGAACTTTGCTCAGGACGGACGTGAGATTGTTCAGCTCAGGGGTTATGACGACAACTCTTTGTCTAGCAACGACGGAGACCCGATTTACAACAAGTTTTCACTAGAATTGCGTTATCCGATAACCCTTAAATCCGCGGCCTCTATTTATGTGCTCGGATTCTTAGAAGGTGGTGCGTCGTATTCAAGTTTTAGGGAATACAACCCATTTCAACTCAAGCGTTCGGCAGGAATGGGTCTTAGGATTTTTATGCCCGCGTTTGGATTGCTCGGAATCGACTTTGGATATGGATTCGACCCGCTTACCGGACAAACCAGAGCGAACGGTATGGAAACCCATTTTATAATTGGCCAGCAATTTTAAAATTAATTATATTTGGCACGGCTTTTAGTTGTAAAATTTTGAATTTATGAGAAAACATTTTTTATTGCTGGTTTTCATGCTGGCTGTTTCCCTTACCGCAACTGCCCAATCGCGCGGAACCAAAATCGGTTACATTGACATGGAATACATCCTGCAGAATGTTCCCGACTATATAGAAGCCAAAAACCAATTGGAGCAGAAAGCCCAAAAATGGAAACAGGAAGTTGAAATCAAACAAATCGATATTGCAAAACTCAAAGAATCGTTAAAGACAGAAAGAGTTTTATTGACCCGTGAGTTGATTGAGGAGAGAGAAGAAGAAATTGCTTTTCAGGAAAATGCCCTTCTAGAATACCAGCAGAAAAGATTTGGTCCAACCGGCGACTTGATGACACAGAAAGCCGTATTAGCACAACCTGTTCAAGACCAGGTTTTTACCGCAGTTCAAGACATTGCAGAAGCTAAAAAATATGATTTTGTCTTTAATAAAACCTCAGACCTTACCATGTTGTTTTCTGCAAAGCGATATGACATTAGTGACCAAGTCATCCGTGTATTGAACCGCGCTTCGAGAAGAAACCAACTCAAAGGCAAGGAACTTAAAGAACAAGAGAAAAAGGAGGCGCTTGAGGATATGGTAGACGACAATCCGGCATTGCAAGAAAGACAAGCCAAAATCGACGCCAAGAAAGCGGCACGCGAAAAACTCGTAGCCGACCGCAAGGCTGCCCAGGAAGAGAAAAAAAGACTAGCCGAGGAAAAACGAAATGCTGCCAAGCAGGGAAAAACCGCAACCTCCACTACTCCACCAAATAAAGAAGAAGGAAAGGCCAGTACGACGAGCACCACAGAAAAAGCCAATAGCGAAGTGCAGGACGACCAAAATGATACCGACAGCACGGCGGCAACCGAAGACCCAAAAAAGAAAAGTGCCGAAGCCAGAGCTCAAATATTAGCCGATAGAAAAAAAGCGCAAGAAGAAAAGAAAGCCAAAGCATTGGCCGACCGACAAGCCAAAATAGAAGCGGCAAAAAAAGCGCGAGAAGACAAGGCCAAGGAAAAAGAAAACAAAAATTAAACAGTTAATTAATTAATATTTCCAATGATGATGAAACAATTCAAAACTTTAGCAATGGTTGCTCTTTTATTTATTGCCGGTAACCAGGCTATGAATGCCCAGGCAAAAACTGCACACGTAGATGTAAGTGATTTGATGTCGAAAATGCCAGCGATGCTTGACGCTCAAAAACAACTAGAAAAACTTAGCGGAACTTACGATACAGAATACAAAACCATGGTTGAAGAGTATCAAAACAAGCTCAAAAAATACGAGCAGGAAGCTTCAACGGTTACCGAGGCAGTTAACGAAACCCGTTCTAAAGAAGTTCAGGATATGCAGAAACGAATTGTTGATTACAGAGACAATGCCCAGAAAGAATTGCAACAAAAAGAGTCCGACATTGTAAAACCGATCATGGAGAAAGTAAAAGCATCTATCCAAAAAGTCGGAAAAGCCAAAGGATTCCAATACGTTTTGAATTCAGAAGGTTTATTACTTGCCGATGGCCCGAACATCACGGCCGATGTTAAGAAAGACCTCGGATTCTAAATCCTAAAAACTTTTGAAAACTGCCCATTTATAGTGGGCAGTTTTTTTTTATATTTGATAATGACCAATTCTAAACCCATCGGCCTTTTTGATTCTGGTATTGGAGGAAGTTCGATCTGGAGCGCCATACATGAATTGATGCCCAATGAAGACACCATTTATCTGGCAGACAGTAAAAACGCCCCTTACGGAAAAAAATCAAAGGAAGAGATTGTCGCACTAAGCGAAAAAAATACCGAATTCCTACTCAATCAAAATGCAAAAATCATAGTGGTCGCTTGCAATACTGCTACCACCAATGCCATCAAGGAATTACGCGCCAAATATGACGTGCCGTTCATTGGGATTGAACCCGCCATCAAGCCTGCAGCTTTGCATTCTAAAACCCAAAAAATTGGGATCCTGGCCACCAAAGGCACCATCAACAGCGAGCTATTCAATAAGGCGGTAGAGATTTACCACGACACCACGATCATTGAACAAATTGGCTACAACCTTGTAGAACTGATAGAGGCCGGCGAAATCAACTCGCCCGAGATGAAGCAACTGCTCCACTCCTACCTCCAACCGATGATCGATGAAAATATAGATTACCTGGTTTTAGGTTGCAGCCACTACCCGTATCTCATGCCACAAATCAGAGAAATACTGCCGCCACATATCAAAATTATCGATTCGGGAGAAGCAGTAGCGCGGCAAACTCAAAATATATTAAGGGAGAAAGTTGGTTTTAATGCAGCTGACCACAAAAGCACCAATATTTTTTACATCAATGCCAATCCAAACGTTCTTGCCGATATTCTCGAGCATCGCTACCCGATCGAACAACGCGATTTTTAAACGTCTCTGTCGTCCTTAAACCACCCGGCGTACATCACGTAGTTATTGGAAATTCGGTCTATTTCACCCGAAAAATCAGAGACATCAATATCCTTTACCTTTTTTGCTGGCACCCCTGCATATATGGATCCCGACTTTACAACGGTATTTTGTGTAACCACCGCGCCGGCCGCAACAATCGAATTGCGCTCCACTACACAATTGTCCATCACAATGGCGCCCATTCCGATAAGTACATTGTCCTGGATTGTACAACCATGCACAATCGCATTGTGCCCAATCGATACATTGTTACCGATAATCGTGGCATGTTTCTGATAGGTACAATGAATGACCGCACCGTCCTGGATATTCACTTTATCACCGATGGTAATGCTATTTACATCCCCGCGCACCACGGCGTTGAACCAGACGCTACAAGAATGCCCAAACTGGACTTCACCTACAATCGTAGCATTTTCGGCTATGTAACAATCCTCTGGAATCGAAGGTTTCTTTCCGTTTACTTTTTTTATCAACATATATAAAAAAATTGTCCCGAATAAATCGGGACAGTTATTAATTGATTGCTGGACATTTACAGTGGTATCTCTCCTGTTTGCACCAAAGATTCATACCCAAGGTAATCTGGTGGTATCCGCCATTGTCAAACTTGATGGCGCCGGTAACGTGAGAGTAAGTGTATGAGAACATGAAGTTCTTATAGTTAACGCCTACAATTGGCGTAATGAATTGTAATTTTTGAGTTTGCAGCGAACCGTTTTCTATATACTCTGCACCATCCAGACTTCTTCTGTAAGACAAGCCGCCCCAAATCCTTCCAAAATCCATCGGCTTGTAAACCTTTAGGTTGGCGTCGAATGATTTCTCTTTGGTTTGGTTGACCAATTGAAACATAAAGGAGGGTTCCCATTGCAAGCCTTCATCTTCATTACCAAACGTATACCCCATATTGACAATGATTTTACGGATGTTGTCATTTTCATACTCCGAGTAAATCTCCCTACGGGTCTCAATCGCGTTCTTTAAAGTAAGATGTGCGTAAAAATCCAGATAGTTGTAAGACATTCCCACGTCAACGTTGAAGTAAGAATCTTTCTGGACAATCGTTCCGTTAATAAAAGGATCAAAATCTCCCGATCTCAAAAACTCGGTTTCGTCCAATGTACTCTGTACCAAACCAACGCTCAAACCAAAAGAAAGTTGATTCAAATCTACATTGTCCCTTGAAAACATAATGTGGTGCGCGTAAGTTAATTTGACTCCCTTTTGTGCATGGTAACCATTTTTATCGTTGTAAACGATGGCACCCACTCCCGACTGCTCGGTAAGGCTCCCATTAAAACTCACCGTTTGCATTGCCGGAGCATCCTTTTGCCCAAACCATTGCTGGCGGGCTGTTACGCGTAACTTGGCACAGTTCGCGGCACCGGCCATGGAAGGATGCAATAGGTAATAATTGTCTGACAAGTAGTCTGAATAAACCGCAACGCCTTCCTGTGAAAATGAGATTTGCGAAATCAGGCAAACGGCTAAGAACAATAACTTTTTTAAATTCATTTTATCTATCGTTTTAATGCAAAATGGGACTTAAATATCTTGCTGACATTATACTGATCTTCATAATGAACGATGAACCAATAGTCAGATGACGGCATAGCTTGCTGATTGAATGTTCCGTCCCAGCCAAGGCCAGAAGGGCTGATTTCTTTGAGCAGTTTTCCAAGTCGGTCAAAGATATAAATTTTTGCCTTAGCTTGACCATTCAGGCTAAAAATATTCCAGTGGTCGTTGTATCCGTCTCCGTTAGGTGTGAAGAATCTCGGGAAATCAAGCAGGGTCACCTCACGGGTATAATCACCGCATTCGCTTTTGATATGTACCGTATATGTTCCGGGTGCAACATCTATAAAAACATTCTGGCTTTGCAGAGCACCATCATCCAATTGGTAGAGATAGTTCCCCGCAGGCGCCACTTCTATGGTGATTCTCTGGTCGTCTTCAAAATAGTCCGAAGAAACTACACTGATTGCCGTAGGAAAAGGAGCCAAGCCAACAGTAGCAGTAACTACCGCAGATTGGCAACCCGTAACCAAATCGGTTGCTCTAACGCCATACACGTCGGCAGCACTGGCCACGTAGGTGCTTTGATTGGCTCCGGCAATTGGTGTATTACTCGTACCATTAACCGTAAACCATTCGTAACTGTAGTTTCCTGTCAGCCCCGCATCTAGCGTATAAGTGTTGGTCACTGTACTGTTTTGATCGATACAAACGGTTCCGTCTTGCGGTGTGGGTAATGGATTTGGATTGACGGTCACCGCAATGAAAGCGCGCGCGCTTTCGCAGCCATTCACGGTTTGGCTTACATAATAATTGGTAGTGCCAGCTGTCGCCGTACTCGGAACAGACGCAGTAGCGGTTCCCAGTCCACCGGTAGCCGCGGCATACCACAATAAATTAGCACCCGTCGCAGCTAAAGGTGTCGCTGCGTCGTTCTGGCAATAGTTCACGGGCGTGGTTACAATCGGAGCAACTGGCGTTGGATTAACCACCACTACAATAGCCGCCCGCGGGCCTTCGCATCCGTTGATGGTTTGGCTTACATAATAACTGGTGGTTCCTGGAGATGCAGTACTTGGTATGGGCGATGAGGCATTCCCGGTTCCAGACGTAGCCGAAGTATACCATAACAAACCAGAACCTGTCGCCGACAAAGCCGCAGCCAGTTCGTTCTGGCAATAAGTAACGGGGCTCGTGACTACAGGCAGCGCCGGCGTAGCATAAACGGTAACGCTCAGTAACGCGCGCGGTCCTTCACATCCGTTAACGGTTTGACTCACATAATTATTGGTTACGCCTGCCACTGTGGTATTGGGTGTTGGCGCAGTGGTGCTTGCGGTTCCTCCCGTCGGACTGCTGTACCATAACAAATTACTTCCTGTGGCAGTCAATGGCAATGCCGAGGCGTTTTGGCAATAGATAACAGGAGTAACTCCAGGCAAAGCTGGTGTTGGCAACGTTGTCACTACAATGGCCGACCTTGCACTTTCACAGCCATTGCTTTGGGTTACATAGTAGGTGGTACTTCCTGCAATTCCAGTGCTGGGCGTGGGTGCTACTGCACTACCTGTTCCGCCAACAGCATTGGTATACCAAAGCAGGTTGCTTCCGGTTGCTGTAAGTGCGGTCGCAGCCGAGTTTTGGCAATAGGTAATCGGAGTCACAACTGTAGGAGCGGTCGGTGTCCCTGTGATGTTTACAATAATCTCCGCGCGAGGACCTTCACAACCGTCGATGGTTTGGCTCACATAGTAACTTGTTGTTCCAAAAGCCAACGTAGACGGGGTTGGTGCTGTAGGGCTTCCGGTTCCGAGTGTTGCCGTAGTGTACCAAAGTAAGTTCGAGCCCGTCGCAGAAAGTTGGGGCGCGGCGTAATTCTGGCAATACGTAATTGGGCTCGTGACCGTAGGTAATGCGGGAGTAGGATATACGGTTACTGTCAAAACCGTGCGTGGCCCTTCACAACCGTTGATGGTTTGGCTTACGTAATAATTAGTCGTCCCTGAAGAGGTTGTTGTGGGCACTGGTGCAATTGAACTTCCTGATCCACCGGTCGGGCTGGTGTACCAAAGTAAATTCGTACCCGTAGCGGTTAAGGCGACCGCCGCTGCATTCTGACAATAGCTTATAGGCGAAACCGAAGGCAGGTTTGGTGTAGCAAAAATTTCTACGGTAATCAACGCTCGGGGGCTTTCACAACCACTCACCGTTTGGCTCACATAATAAGAAGTGATTCCGGCGGTTGCCGTACTTGGTGTAGGTGCGATGGCCGTTCCTGTACCACTCAATGGGTTATTATACCACAAAAGATTACTACCTACTGCGGTCAGTGCAGAAGCAGTAGCGTTTTGGCAGTAGGTGACCGACGAAGTAATTGGCGCCGATGGCGTAGGGTTTACATTTACTACAATCGCAGCGCGTGGCCCTTCGCAGCCATTAATCGTTTGGCTTACATAATGAGTAGTTGTTCCGGTCGCAAGCGTAGATGGTGTTGGCGCGGTGGCACTTGCACTACCTCCGGTCAATGAGTTATACCATTGCAAACTAGTACCGGTCGCCGAGAGCTGCACGGCCGCTGCGTTCTGACAATATACAATCGGTGTGTTGACCACTGGCAAAGCAGGCGTTGCGTAAACTGTTACATCCAACGCAGCACGAGGACCTTCACAACCGCTAACGGTTTGACTCACATAATAACTAGTCGTGCCCGCTGTTCCTGTTGCGGGTGTTGGCGCGGTAGCGCTTCCCGTCCCTCCGGTCGCAGCAGCATACCAGAGCAAACTTGAACCAACAGCCGACAGAGCAACCGGCGTTTCGTTTTGACAATAAGTTAAGGCTGAAACGGTTGGAGCCGCAGGAGTCGCAGTGACATCCACAACCAAAAGCGCGCGGGGACTTTCGCATCCACTCACCGTTTGGGTTACATAATAGTTGGTGACTCCCGACGCTAAAGTGACAGGTGTCGGCGCAAGGGCGCTACCGATTCCTGTTACCGGATCGTTGTACCACAAGAGATTGCTTCCAACCGCCGTCAATGCCAAAGCGGTAGCATTTTGGCAATATGTTACCGGGCTTGATACAACCGGAGCTGTCGGCGTTGGATTTACATCCACCACAACGGCTACGCGCGGCCCTTCACAACCGTTGATGGTTTGGCTAACATAATAGGTTACCGATCCCGCCGTAGCAGTATTGGGCGTTGGTGCAACAGCACTGCCCAGGCCTCCGGTCGGACTGGTGTACCAAAGAATCCCTGTTCCAGTTGCCGTCAAGGCGGTGGGCGTCTCATTCTGGCAAAAGGTCACGGGGCTCGTCACGGTTGGTAATGCCGGAGTAGCGTAAACGGTAACGACTAAATTAATGCGGGCACTTTCGCATCCGGTGACGGTTTGGCTCACGTAATAATTGGTTACCCCCGACGTAGTGGTATTTGGAATGGGCGCTGTCGTGCTACCTGTACCACCGGTGGCACTGGTGTACCACAAAAGGTTGGTTCCTGTTGCCGTCAGGGCGGTTGCCGTATCATTTTGACAATAAGTCAAGGCGGTAACCGTTGGTGCGGCAGGTGTCGGATTCACGTCTACCACAACGGCTACCCTTGGGCCTTCGCAGCTTCCGGCAGATTCGCTCACATAATAAATAGTTGTCCCGGCAGTTGCGGTGTTTGGAGTTGGCGCGGTGGTGCTCCCGGTTCCGCCGGTAGCACTGATATACCAAAGCAAATTGCTCCCCGGAGCTGTCAATGCCACAGCGGGGTCATTTTGGCAATAAGTAACTGGAGTGGTTACAATGGGTGCTGTTGGGACAGCTACAATGGATACGGTTGCCGGCGTGGGTGAAAAAGCCGGACAACTCCCCACCGCTGCAAGGTTGTAATTTACGGTATAATTCCCAGGCGTACTCAGGCTTGGATTGATTGCACCTGTCGTTGGGTCTATGTTCAATCCTGCAGGTGTTGCAGAATAGATACCACCAGGTGTGACGTTCTGGGTAATCGCTTGCGGTGTATTGACTTGGTCACAGTATGGACTGTTCGGGAATGAAATATTCCCTGAGGGCTCATCGGTAAAAGTAATCGGAATGTGGTAAACCAAAGAGCAAGTAGTAAACAAATCCTCGATACGTACCCATACTTCATCGGTTCCGCTGTTGTCTATGGTATACTGATCCCAGGTGTCCAGAACATTTTTAGGAATAAGATTGCTGGGGCTTCCATAGTCGGCCTGGCCCAGGTCATTGGCATCGTAAAAAGAAAACACATATTGCACCGGATCTAAAGCCCCTAGCATATTGCTCGCCAAATTATTGAGGTTGACACTATATGGTGCCGGCAAAGGCGTACATTCCACAATGGGGCCTGGGTCTGCAACCGGAATCTTTGGAAGCCAACTTACAATCATTTCATCATATGCAATTTGGCAGCCGTAATCGGTAAGAACCGTTAGTGAGTAGGTAACCGGCAGCGGCGGCGCCACTCCGGGATCTGTTACCGTAATATAAGTACCTGTTTCACCGCTCATAATCACTCCGTTCTCTCTCCAGACAAATACGTTGGTTCCCTGAACCAGGCCAGAGTTAATCAGAACGGTTTGACCGGCGCACAATGTGGGACTGGTCTGCAATTCGGCGGTAATCAACTCCATCGGTTTGATTCTGAAATTCTTCAAGAACACGCCCGAATCAAGCAAATTGTCGCTTACGTTCCCGATAGCCAATTTGATGTGGTACATTTCACCGCATCGCAAAACCGATGACGCACGCAATACGGTCGTAAAACCATCGTACTCTACGGTTTCAACTGCCGGATTGGCTGGATTTAGACCCGTCGGCCCGTTGTTGATATAATAGGCACAATTCGTGCAAGTCCCGTTGTTGTTAGGTCCGTTATTGATGGTGTTAATAGAAATCTGTGTGTTGGTACTGGGAACCAATGCGATATTCTTCGCATTATTTGAATAGGGCCCGGTGATTCCGTAGCCGCTCAAAAAGAAACCGAATGAATCGTTGATGCTGTTTACATATCCCGCATATTCTTCAGATCCAAACACAAAGTCGAAATTCAATTCAAGCCCTGTCGCAACAAAGTCAAATTCCAAGACCGCCGAGCTTGAAATCGTATTGCCCGACAGCAAAGCCAAATCGGGGTCTGACCCGCCCGGCGTGCCCGACGGATTCTGGCCGGTACCTAAATTATTGTGGGAAGTGTTGGGCCCAAGCGCGTAAAACCCTTTGCCGGTGCTCAACAACAACCCTTCGCTGATACCGAGATTGGTAGGATTGAAATTGGTGGTGAAATGGGTAGCCTGATCGCGAATCATTGCCGCATTGGCCGCGCTCCCATTAAATTTGATATTGATTGGCGTAACACCCTCTCCGATTAACACATCTTCTACCAATTGGATTGGAGTTTGGGAGTTGTCTACTATTAATTGCGCACGAACAAAACTGCTCAAAAATAGCAGTAAAATAAGGGTAGTTTTAGTCATTTCTCACAGCAAAACGTTAAATAAACTTTAATTCTCAAATATAGCCAATTGCCCCATATAAGTTTGTTAAATTTGCAAAAAATCAAACAGTTATGACCCAGGTTACTATCAAAGAAACACAAAATCCAACCATATTGAAGTTCGAATTCCCAGACTTCATTACGCAAAACCAAAGTTTTGAGTTTAAAAATATAGATGAAGCCAAATCCGCTCCTTTGGCGCAACAATTATTTTACCTTCCGTTCGTTAAAACGGTCTACATTTCGGGAAATTTCATCGCCATCGAGCGCTACAATATCGTAGAATGGGAAGACGTTAAAGACGCTGTCGCCGAACAAATTCAAAATTTCGTCGACAACGGCGGGGTCATCGTAACAGTAGACGAAACTTCAAAGAAACAACCCATCACCGTCTACGGCGAAACCACACCCAACCCAGCTACGCTTAAATTTGTGGTCAACAAAATGGTCACAAAGACTGCCGTCGAATTCAAAAGCATCGATGACACCAAACCTTCGCCACTGGCGCGCGAACTGTTCAATTTCCCGTACGTCAAAGAAGTTTTCATCGACGAAAACTACATCTCGGTGAGCAAATACGATAGCTACGACTGGGCCGAGATTACGCTCGAACTGCGCTCGTTCCTCAAGGGCTACATAGAAAACGGCGGAACCGTCCTCGACGAAACCCTCATTGAAACGCCCAAAGTCGAAAAGCAAAAAATAGAGCACTTCGACAAACTCGACACTACCTCGCAGCAAATCATCAATATCCTCGAGGAATACGTCAAACCGGCGGTCGCAGCCGATGGTGGCAATATCCTTTTCGACTCTTACGATGCTCAGGAGAAGCGTGTCAAGGTCATCCTGCAAGGCGCCTGCAACGGTTGTCCATCATCCACTTTCACGCTCAAAAGCGGTATCGAGAATATGCTCAAAGACATGCTCAATGATGAAAACATCAAAGTTGAGGCGCTCAACGCGTAATAAAAAATCGTAATTTTAAACGGCTTCATTCGGAGCCGTTTTTTTATTTTTAGGAGCTAATCCGGCTATGCGTTGCAATCTTTTTTATAAACCGTCCCAGCCTTTCGTCTCTTTAAACCTTCGAGCTTTTTTAAAGCTGGAAGGTTTGGAAGATTAAAACCGCAAGGTTTATAAAAAAGGATTTCCACTCCTATCCGGGCTAAGCGCAGCTCCTTTCAACATTCAAAATTCGTTAATCGTTGTTCAACCTTTTGAATTTTGAATGTTAAACAACGAATGTTGACTATTGAAATTGAATAGCATGAACCAATTACACTGTGAAACCAGCCCTTATCTTTTACAACACGCCCAAAATCCCGTGCACTGGAAAGCCTGGAACGCAGCGTCTCTAGAACTTGCAAAATCCCAAAATAAGCTAATCCTCATCAGCATCGGCTATTCGGCCTGCCATTGGTGCCACGTCATGGAGCACGAAACTTTCGAAGACCACGACGCTGCCCAAGTCATGAACGACCACTTCATCTCCATCAAAATCGATCGCGAGGAACGCCCTGACCTCGACGCCGTTTATATGAAAGCGGTACAAATCATGACCGGACACGGCGGTTGGCCTATGAACGTGGTCGCGCTGCCAGACGGAAGGCCTGTTTGGGGCGGTACTTATTTCCGCAAGAACGACTGGATGAATTCGCTCGAACAACTGTCTGAACTTTACCAATCCGATCCGCAGAAAATGATCGACTACGCACAAAAACTCCAAACCGGGTTACACAGCTATAACCTGATTCCCGCAGAAAACCCTACCCACACCGACCAAAAAATACTGGAGCCGCTCATAGCCAAATGGAAAAAAAGCTTCGATTGGGAATTCGGCGGCATGGCGCGTGCGCCCAAATTCATGCTACCCAACAATTACGATTTCCTGCAGCGTTACGGTGACCAGCACAACGACACCGAACTCCTCGAATTCGTAGACCTTACGCTCACAAAAATGGCCTATGGCGGCCTATTCGACGCGATTGGCGGCGGATTTTCACGCTATTCGGTAGACCTCAAATGGCATGTCCCGCATTTTGAAAAGATGCTTTACGACAATGGCCAATTGGTTTCGCTGTATTCAGATGCTTACAAGCGCACGCAAAATCCGTTATACAAACAAGTCATAGAAAAGACGCTAGGATTCGTGACCCGCGAATGGCTTAACCATGGCGGCGCCTTTTACAGCGCACTCGACGCCGACAGCCTCGACGCCAACCACCATCTCGAAGAAGGCGCGTTTTACGTCTGGACCCAAACCGAATTGCAGCAATTGTTGGGTGACGATTTTGACCTGTTTAGCATCGTATTCAATATCAATGATTTTGGTTTTTGGGAAAAAGAAAACTATGTGCTGATCCAAAAGGATTCGCTTGAAGTGATTGCTTCACAACAAAACATCGCGCTTGCAGCACTCCAATCTAAAAAACAAGCGTGGGAGCAACTGCTGTTCGACGCGCGTGAGAATCGACCTAAACCACGCCTCGACGATAAATGCCTGACCTCCTGGAACGCCATCATGCTCAAAGGTTTTGTAGACGCGTATAAAGCACTGGCCCACGAGAACTATTTAGACACCGCATTGCAAAATGCCGCGTTTTTGCAAAAAAACCAATGGTCGCCCGATGGTCATTTGTGGCACAGTTATAAAAACGAAAAAAGTACCATCAATGGTTTCCTTGAGGATTATGCGCACGTCATAGCAGCTTTCATCGCTTTATACGAAGTCACTTTTGAGGAGAAATGGCTGCACGATGCGCGCAAACTCACCGATTATTGCCTCGACAATTTCTTTGACGAAACCCAACGATTTTTCTCGTTCACCTCGCGACTCGACCCCGATTTGGTGGCGCCGCACTTTGAAACCGAAGACAATGTCATCCCAGCGTCGAACTCTGTAATGGCCGAAAACCTGTTCAAACTCAGCATTTATTTTCACCACTCACACTACGAAAAACTAAGCCTTGAAATGGTGTTGCGTTTGGCACCGCAAGTAGACTATCCGTCGGCATTCTCGAACTGGCTGCGTTTGCTGTTGAATCAGTCCGACGCCAACAAAGAACTGGCCATCTGCGGTGCAGACGCCTTGTCGTATTTGCGCAAAATCAACAGCCAATACCTGCCGCGTCTTGTCGTGGCCGGATGTCGCCGGGAATCTTCGTTGCCTTTTTTGCAACATCGGTTTGACGCCGAAAAAACACTTTTCTATCTGTGCCGAAAAAAGACTTGCGACAGGCCCACATCCGACTTTGCCGAGCTTTGTAAAGAATTGTAACCCAACTGCCAATCGGTATCTTTTTTTCGCTAACTTTGAGTGATAACCAAACATTTAAAAACCATGGGATTAGGATCATTTTTTAAGAATTTGTTCGGCTCGGGTAAAGAAACCACAGAAAACCTCGCCAACAAAGCAGAAGATTTAGTAGACGACGGGATTGCCAAAGCCAAAGAAGCCGCAGAACCGTACCTTGAAAAAGCTGAGGATTTAATCGATGCTGTGAAGGAAAAAGCCAATCAGTATTTTGATGGCGCGGGCGACAAAATCGACGATATCGTAGAGACTGCCAAAGAAAAGGTATCAGAGTACACCGATACCGCGCGCGAAAAAACGTCGGCTGCCATCGACACAGCCGAGGAAAAAACCAATTCGTTTTTAGACGACGGTGCCGCCGAAGCTAAAGATGCCGCCCAGGAAGCCGGCAACAGAATTGAAGAAGATGCCGATTAAATCCTCAAAAAGATTTATTTTTGCGTGACCAACTCAAACCTTCTCTCGGGAAGGTTTTTTATTGACTTAGAAATGAAAATAGCAGGAGAAATCAGCTTTATTGAACAATATGCCAATTCCTTTGTGAAGGTATTGATTGACTATTCGCCCAAATTGGTGGCCGCTATCTTACTGTTGCTCGTGGGGATTTGGGTGATTCGCATTGTCAATTCGGTTTCGCGAAAAATCATGGTGCGCCGCGAAGTTGAGCCCACGCTAATTGAATTCCTTTCGGACATCATTTATTGGGGATTGCGCATCGTGCTTTTTATCGCGGTGATTTCTAAACTCGGGATTGAGTCCTCATCGTTTGTGGCTATCTTGGGTGCGGCAGGTCTTGCGGTGGGATTGTCCTTGCAAGGATCGCTATCTAATTTTGCAGGCGGCATGCTCATTATTTTATTCAAACCCTTTAAACTTGGCGATACCATAGAAGCCCAGGGTGTTGGAGGAACGGTGATAGACATCCAGATTTTCGTCACCCAACTGCTAACCGCCAACAACCAGGTGATTTTTGTGCCCAATGGCGCTTTGTCTAACGGTACCATCATCAACTATTCGCAACAGGAAAACCGACGTACCGAGCTCTTCATGGGCATTTCTTATGACACCAACATCAAAACCGCCAAAGAACTCATTCTCGATATACTGGAAAAAGACAAGAGAGTGCTCCAGCATCCACAACCGGCAGTTACTGTGAAAGAGTTAACCGACTCGGGTATAAAACTTGCAATCTACGCATGGTCTAAGAGAGAGGATTTCGGCATCGTAAGTTCTGACATTCTTGAAAATGCAAAAACCGCTTTTGACAACGCGGGCATTGTGATTCAGCCATTTGTAAAAGAAAGTTCGAAAGCTTAGATATTGCGACGATAAAATTGCTATTTTTAGCAGAACTTAAACAAATAGGCCATGAAAAAAATAGGCACCGCATTCTTACTAATAAGCTTTCTTTCTGTTTTTTCGCAAGTGCGTACCGGAGCGCATAAGTACGAAGCTTTGGATCCGAACACTGCGGGTAAAATCTTCAGAAACCAGACTCCAGGCAAAGATCGGCCTACGGGATCACCATATCTGATGAAAATGTTTGCCTCGGCAAAAGTCGAGGGCATAGCGAAGAACGCCTTCATGCGCTACAATGTTTTTAACGACGAGTTCGAGTTCATTACCAACAACAATGATACGTTAATTCTCGATAAAATTGAAGATTTCGGCACCATCACTTTTAATGGACTCAATAAAAAATACCAGCTCACGGCCTACACAAATACCAAAGGAAAACTCGATTACGGTTACTTAATTGACTTTTATAGAAAAGGTGGCGTTGTGCTTTACATGAAAGAAAATATCGATTTTTACGAAGCCAAGAAAGCCAAAACTTCCTTAGAAAGAGACATACAAGCGCGTTACACAAAGACGGATGACTCTTATTTCCTCAAAATAAAAGAAGCAGCGATTGCAGAATTCCCTAACGGTAAAAAAGACCTCATCAAATTATTCCCAGATAAGAAACCAGAAATCGAAACCTGGCTCAAGGCCAACAAAGTTTCCTTTGGCGATCGTGCCGACATGGTCAGGATTGTAGATTTCCTGGCAACCTTATGACCCTTTTTGGGCAATCATAAAGTCTTTCAGATAATTCGGTTCAAAATAAGCGACATCCACGATGTCGTTTTTTTTGAACTTCTCATAACCCAAAGCACTCATTTCCCGCGCCGACGGATAGACAATCTCATCGAGGAAAACAAAATTGTCGCGTGTGAGCAATGGGCGGCATTTTTGCGCACCGTCACCCACAAAGTATAGTGTTTCTTTACAATCGATGAAGGATTCCGAGGTGATGATTTGGGCTTCCGTTGGTCTGGTCTTATGATGGTTCCTATCGAATATCGCGCTGTAAACCTCCATTCTTCTGGCATCAAGCATGGGCACAATCAATCCCCTTTCAATAGTAACCTGAGCTGCCAGAATTTGCAAGGTATCAACGGCAATCAACGGGATACCGAGCGCATAGCACAATCCCTTGGCAGCCGAAACACCAATACGCAATCCCGTGTAAGAGCCCGGCCCCTGGCTCACGGCTATTGCAGACAAATCGGTAAAAGACAGACCCGACCGTTGCAAAACCTCTTCGATAAATACGTGTAATTTTTCGGCATGCGAATAGCCTTGTTCGGCGATTTCGCTACAGATGAGCGTCTGTCCGTCTTTAGCTATAGCTACCGAACAATTCTTGGTAGCGGTTTCAATATTTAAGATGTAAGGCATTATTTTTTGGGTTCGTTGTTTTCTCCCGACGATACGATGACTTTGTCTCCAGAATTGAGGTCTTTGGTGACCGTTGTATACGGGCCGATAATCACCATGTCACCTTTTTTAAGGCCTTCGGAAACTTCTATATTGGTATCGTCCTGAATACCGGTTTTGATGATGCGGATCTTCGATTTGTTACCCGATTTCACAAAAACACATTCGTATTTCTTATCGCTTTTGGGCTTGATTTTGTTCTCTTCAGAATTGGGATCGTCAACCACAAATTTCTTCACCGGCGTAGTGTCGTTCTTGACTACTACAGCACTGATCGGTACCGCCAACACATTTTCGCGTCGCTTGGTGATGATGTCAACCGTCGCAGTCATTCCTGGCCTGAAAGGGGAATAACTCGCCGGTTTCCCGGCAATCAAATCCTGGTACGATTCCTTGAGAATCCGAACCTTGACTTTGAAATTGGTGACCTGGTCGGCCGTCAATGTAGTACTCGCCGAATTGGAGATACTGGTTACCAATCCCTTGAATTGCTTTTTGAGATAAGCGTCTACCTCTACATTGGCAGAATCGCCCACGTTGATCTTGACGATGTCGTTTTCGTTCACGTCTACTTCAACCTCCATATTATTGAGATTGGCTACGCGCAGGATTTCTGTCCCGGTCATTTGCTGGGTTCCCAAAACGCGCTCGCCGAGTTCAACATTGAGCATTGAGATGGTACCATCGGCAGGTGCGTAAATCGTGGTGCGCCCCAGATTGTCTTTGGCCTCATTCACCGTGGCCGAAGCGCTTTGCACATTGTAATACGCCGATTGGCGCGCCGCATTGGCGCTCTCAAATGTCGCTACGGCTTTGTCCCATTCGGATTTAGAAATGATGCCTTTGTCAAATAAGATTTTGCTTCGGTCATAACTCGACCGGGCTTCTTTGAAACTTGCATCTGCTTGCCCCAAACCGGCTTTGGTTTGCGACAATCCGGCCACGGTTCTGTTGTAACCCGACGTATACAAGTCTGGGTTGATTTTAACCAACAGGTCGCCCTTTTTTACCACTTGTCCTTCTTTCACCGGCAAATCAATAATCTCGCCCGATACTTCAGACGATATCTTGACCTCTACTTCGGGTTGGATTTTCCCGGTTGCCGAGACCGTTTCTACTATTGTCATCTGGTCTACTTTGGCAATCTCCACGGCAATACCCTGATCTTTGTTGCCGATGATCCCTTTTTTAGAAAGCACCAACACGACCACAATCAACAATAAAACGCTTCCGATTAAGATATAAAGTGACTTTTTTGACATGCTATTTTTGGTTTATGATTGGAATCCCAAAATAGAATTCAACAATCTTAGTTCTAAAAATGTAATCGTATTTGGTACGCAACACCTCGGATTGTGCGTTGGCATACAAGGTTTGCGCCTGATTGAAGTCGAACGAGTTCATCATGCCTACCGCGTATCTTTCTTTTGCATAGTTGAAAGCACCTTCGCGGGCTTCGAGTGCCACAACCGCCGACTGGTAGGCATTATAGGCTCCATTGGCATCAGTGAACGCGGTGTAAACAGTTCGTTCCAGGTCTATTTCACTCTGTGACATGGCAATCTTGGCGCGCTCCAGAGCCACTTTCGAGCGCTCGATATTGTTACGTACTGCAAAACCATTGAAGATCGGTACATTGAGTTGCAGCCCGAAATTGTGTCCTTTGTTGTCGCTAAACTGATCAAAGATGGGTGCCGACTTGCCAAAAACCGGAATGTAATTGGGTTGGAATATACTGTAATTGGTACCATTGACGGTCACGAAATTCCCCGTATTGACCGTCGGGTTCAACAAATCGAGCTGCGAACCGGTAATCCTGTCCGAGTAGGCGGCACGCGTGCTAAAACTGTAAAACCCCGCCAATGTGGGTTGGTAGGCGCCACGCGCAATCTTGACATCTTTCTCGGCAATGTCCATATTGGCTTTGGCAATCTTGAGCTCCACCCGCTCTTGTTTGGCCTTTTGGTAAATGGCCTCCGGTGTCTGGAACATCACTTCACTTTGCTTAGCGTCATAATCGGTATCGGCAATGTCGAAATTCTGGAAATCATCGAGTTGCAGCAATTGGGCGAGACTGAGTTTAGAAATCAGCAGCGCATTTTCGGCGGCGATTACTTTTTGTTTGTCGGCGGCCACGGTGGCCTTACTGTCGAGCAAATCGCCTCTGGGAATCGATCCGGCATTGACGAGCTCCTGCGCCCGACTGAGCTGTCTTTCGTCGCTGGCCAACAATTCTTTCTGGACTTTGATGTTTTCCTTGTTGAAAAGGATTTGCAGGAACGCGTTGGCCACATTAAGCGACACGTCGTCTTTCATTTTTGTGAGTTGGTACTGCGCCGATAGTATCGATAAATTTGCGCGTCTCAAGCGGTTTTGGTTCTGCAAGCCATTGTAAATATCCACATTGGCACTGAGTCCGGCCGAGGTAAACTGTGTGGTTTGGTTCTCTAAAAGACCCGTTGTAATGTTCTGGTTGAGCCCGATGTTCCAGGAATGCGACGCTTGCCCATTCACCGATGGCATGAAATTCCCGTATGCCGTCTTCTTGTCGACGCGGGCCAGTTTTTCATCGAGCTGGGTATTTTTGATGGTGATGTTGTGCTCGAGCGCATAGGCCACGCACTCTTCGATGGTCCATTTCTTGGCCTGTGCCTGCATTTGGGTGCAGAGCAACACAAAAAAGAAAGAAAAGAGACTGATTTTTTTCATATAATTTTAATGAAAGTGCGGCCGTTTAAAGCCACACAAATTTAAGATTTTTCTAAAGACTAAAGGACCAAGCTGTTATTTTTTCTCTTCATCTGGTGCGCTGCCCTGGTTCCAGATTTTAATCTTGTCAGAGGATTTGACGCCGCTTTTAATCTCCACGTAAATGCCGTCGCTTACACCAAGTACTACGTCACGTTTTTCAAATTTTTGCGAGCCGACTTCTACTTCGACAAATGGCTTTTGTGTTTTTTCGTCGAATTGCACGAGCGCTTCCTTGATGGCCAGAACATTTTCGGCTTTCTCCAGGATAATCGAGGCATTGGCACTCAATCCCGCACGGATAAACGTATCGTCGCGGTTGGTGAGTGACGCCTTGATCTCAAATTGTATCGCGCCGTTCTCGGTTTTGCCTTTCGGGGCGATGTCGGTCAGGACGGCTTCAAACTTTTTGTTCTCGATAGCGCCCACGGTAATTTCAATAGGCAATTTTTCTTTGATTTTTCCAACTTCGGATTCGTCGACTTTCCCCACGAAAATCATTCGGCCCACATCGGCCACACTGGCTATGGTGGTGCCTTCGTTGAAATTATTGCTCTCGATAACCTGGTTCCCCACTTTCACCGGAACGTCCAAAACCATGCCCGTAACCGTCGAGCGGATGACCGTATTGGCGTAATTGCCCAAACCCGAAGTTGTCCCGGTTTTGATGATGTCTAGCCCTTGTCTGGCCGCGTTGTAATTTTGTTTGGCTTGCGAATACGCGACTTCTGCTGCCTGGAAATCATTGGCCGAAATCACGCCTTTGTCAAAAAGCGTCTTTTGTCTCGCGAATAATTTTTGTTGGTTGTCGAGCTCAATTTTGGCGGCTTGTACCTGATTTTGCGAGCTGCTCAAATTAGAGACGTTGGCTACCACTTTAATCTTGGCAATCATATCACCGGCCTTGATGCTCTCGCCTGCCTTGATGTAAACGGCTTCAATGATTCCTGAAATATTGGGCTTGATGAGCACTTCTTCATCGGGAACGATGTTTCCGGTGGCAATCGTGGTCTTGACAATCGTTTTGGTTTCGGATTTCTCGGTCTCATAAACCACCGGCGCCTCCTGGTTCTTGGCGTAGAGGTAATACAGCGCGCCAAAAAACACGATGGCTATAAAAATCAAGATGGTGATGGTAATTCCCTTTTTCATTGTATTGGTTTTAATCGTTGGTTGTTATTCGGTGCGCAAGGCGTCGACGGGTTTCACGTTAATGGCAGTTTGCGCGGGGATGAATCCGGCCAGCAAACCCGAGCCCACGAGAATCAGCAGCGCGATAAACACTACCCTCAAATCTACGCTCGGATTGGCAAACATCATGTCTTCGCTGGGCATCGAGTCGAGGATCATATTGGCTATTGCCAAAACACCCGTCGCTACGGCAATCCCAACCATTCCGGCCATGATGGTCAGGAAGATGGATTCGGTAAGAATTTGCCCGCGGATGGCACTTGGCGTGGCACCCAAAGCCCTGCGGATGCCGATTTCCTTGGTGCGCTCCTTAACCACAATCAGCATGATATTCGAGATGCCGATGATGCCCGAAAGTAACACCAAAGTCCCCACGAAATAAGCGATGATTCGCAAAATCAGGAACAAGCCTTGCACCTTGCTGAATTCTTCATAAAGGTCAAAGTTGCCAATGGCGCGGTCGTCATCGGGATGGATGGAATGGCGCGATTTCATGAAATCCATGATGCCGCCTTTGAGCTGGGTAATCGAAGCGCCGTCTTTGGCCGTAATGGCCATCCAGCCTACGGTATCGCCAAAATTGAACGATTGTTGGAACGTGGTGAATGGGATGAATATTTTTTTCTGTGCCTCTTCGGCTCCGCCATCGTTCTTGTTTTTGGAATAGTAAATCCCGGCGACCATAAAGTTAACCCCGTTGACTTTGATGTAACTGCCAATCACTTCCTCGCCTTTTTCATATAAACCATCTATTACGCCTTGCCCAATGATTGCGATTTTGCGTTTGTTCAGGATGTCCTGCTGATTGATGAAACGCCCTTTGGTGATGGTCATCGATTCCTGTCTGATCAATTCGGGATAGTCACCATAGACGGTAAACGCTGCCGTCTTGTCGTTTCTGATGACGTTGTTGGCGCCTTGGTATCCGCCGAGTTGGTTGCGCGGAGATACATATAAGAGGTCGGGGAAATTCGCCTTCAGCGCCGGCACATCATCGTTCTTGAAATTGAATTGCCGTGTTTGCGGCAAGCCTTTGTAAGGTTTAGAAGTGGCTTGCGTCCACATGAACATCGTGTTGGTCGCAATCCCGGCGAAGCCTTTCTTGACGCCATTCTCGAGCCCATTGCCCGCGGCGAGCAAAATCACCAAAATAAAGATGCCCCAGAAAACACCGAAAGCCGTGAGCAGCGTCCGGAAGGTGTTGGCAGTCAGCGCCTGTAAAATCTCATTCCATTTGTCCCTGTCAAACATAGTTATTCGTCCCTTAGTGCTACAATCGGTTTTATCTTGGCGGCGCGGTAAGCAGGAAAAAATCCCGCGAGCGCTCCTGCGAAAACAAGTAAGAACAAAGTGGTCAGCGCCGTCCCAAAATCCACCGAGGGATTCAGGAAAAAATCACTGTCAATATTGGGCCCAGCCAATTCAAGCAGCAGCAAACTCATGAGCAAACCCACAAAACCCGCAATGGTGGTGATGAAGATCGACTCGTGCAAAATCATCCCGATAATCGAGATGGGTGGTGCACCCAACGCTTTTCGGATACCGATTTCCTTGGTGCGTTCCTTGACGATGATGAGCATAATATTACTAACGCCCACCACACCCGCGATGATTGTACAAATCCCGACCCACCAAAAAAACAAGCGGATGTACAGATTGAGATCGTAAAACTGCTTGGCATCCCTGACCGAATTGTGTACGCCGATCGCACTATCATCATCTGGTGCTATCGTGTTCTTGCTGCGCAACATCGCGCCGAGCTCCTTTTCGAATTTTTCGGCTTCGGCCAAAGCTTGGTCGTAATTCTCTTTCTTCTTCAGGGTGTAGAACAAAACCGAAACCTTATCGCCCGCACCGAAAGCCTTTTGCATCGTGGTCAACGGAATGTAAATACGGGTTTCCTCGCGTTCGCCTCCTGGGTCAGAAAACACACCGACGATTTTAAAATTGATGTTGTTGAGGGTCACTTCTGCACCGATTGGACTTTTGTCCTTGAACAAATCCTGTTTCATCTTGAGCCCAATCACACCTACTTTCTCGGTGTTGGCCACATCGTTGGCGTTGATCCAACGGCCTTCGATCATCGTGGCATTCTCGATGAACTGGTAATCTGCATCGGCACCGCGGTATTGGTAATTGCCACTTTCCTTGCCGTAAGTGACCAGTCCTTGCCATTGGTTGTAGGTGGCGGATTTCTTATCGAGCCCATCGCCGAATTTTTGTACCGACAACTCATAATCGCTGTTGCGGAACTGAATTTGCCTACCCGGATTAAGCCCTTTGTATTCCTTGGTTGTGGTTCCCGACCAGACTTCGATGATGCCGGCAGCATCGCGTTCAAATTGCTTCTCGATGCCATTCTGCAAGCCTTGGCCTACACCGAGCAGAATTACTAGAATGAAAATTCCAGACGCCACAGAAATACCCGTCAGGAAAGTCCTGAGCTTATTTTTCGAGATGGCCTCGAAGATTTCCTGCCAGCGTTCAATGTTAAACATGGGTGACCGCCCTTACTTGTTCTACTAATTTGTCGTCGATGATTACACCGTCCTTGAGCACCACGTTGCGCTTGCACATGGCCGCGATATCGGGTTCGTGGGTAACGATGAGTACGGTTTTGCCTTCGTCGTTGATGCCTTGGATGAGTTCCATGATTTCATAAGAAGTCTTGGTATCAAGGGCTCCGGTGGGTTCATCCGCAAGCAACACTTTGGGGTTGGAAGCGAGCGCACGTGCAATGGCGACGCGTTGTTTCTGCCCGCCCGAAAGTTCGCTGGGCAAATGGTGCGCATGCGAGGCGAGCCCAACCTTTTCAAGGTATTGCATGGCCAGTTCATAACGCGCGGTGCGTTTGATGCCTTGATAATACAGCGGCATCGCGACGTTATCGAGGGCGTTCTTGTAATTGATCAGGTTGAAAGACTGGAAAACGAATCCGAGGAATTTATTGCGGTACTTAGAAGCTACGGTTTCATTGAGGTTCTTGATGGCGACATTGTCGAGTCTGTAACTGCCCGAATCGGCCTCATCTAAAATACCGAGGATGTTGAGCAAAGTTGACTTGCCCGAACCCGAAGAACCCATAATGGCGACGAGCTCGCCTTCACCCACGCTGAAATTAATTCCTTTCAATACATGCAGTTGGGAACTGCCCATTTTATAGGACTTTTGTAAGTCTTTAATCTCAATCATGCTGTGGTGAATTTGGAAACAATATTAGCCATTATGTAACTGAAAGTGTAATAAGAAAATGTTAATAGTCGCAGCGCGTATGCCTCATAAGACTTGGCTTTAGGGATTTTGTTACAGGAACTGATAAATTCGGGCGGGTTTGTTTAATTTTGCGCCAAAATGCTTTTCGTTATGCGTAAGATATTGTTTTTTGGATGGGCCGTTTTGGTCCTCAACCTGTTTAACGGCTGCGCATCCTCGCAGAAAATCGACGCGCTCAAGCCCGAGCCCGATGATGCCGCACCGCTTTTGTATGACAATGCCGTCTCTTTTATCAACCTGCCCATTAAAATCAAGCTTAAGGATATTGAAAACCAAACCAATAAACACCTGACCGGGCTGATTTATGAGGACAGTAAGATTGACGACGATGACATTGAGATGAAAATCTGGAAACTCGCGCCCATATCCATCCAGAACCAAAACGGCAAGATCAAGACGGTGCTGCCTTTGAAAGCTTACGTCAAATACCGGATTGGGACAAGTCGACTCGGCATTGATTTATACGATACCCGTGAATTCTACTTTAACGGTGTGGTGACTTTGCTCAGCGATGTTGGGCTTACCAACTGGAAACTCAACACCAATACCGAACTGAAATCCCTCGATTGGACCGAGAGCCCGTCGGTTACTGTGCTCGGGAAAGCGGTGCCGATAACCTACCTGATCAATCCTACCGTGCGGTTCTTCAAATCGAAAATCGAAAAAAACATAGACGAGGCCATTTCCAAGTCGATGGATTACAAACCCAACGTGCTCGACGCGCTCGAAAAAATCTGCCAACCGTTCCAGATGAGTGAGGCTTACCAAAGCTGGCTCAGGGTGGTTCCGGTAGAATTGTACACCACGCAATCTTCGCTGCAAAAAGACGCCATCACTTTTGAAATGGGGCTCAAATGCAATATGGAAACGCTTGTGGGCCAAAAACCCGAAAGTAAATTTGACCGTTCTAAAATTGTTTTGAAACCGGTGGCCAAAATGCCCGAGCATGTCTCGGCCAATATTGTCGCCGTTTCGAGTTATACCGATGCCTCGAACCTCATGACCCGGAATTTTGCAGGCCAGGAATTTGGATCGGGAAGTAAAAAGGTGACGGTTCAAAAAGTCAACATTTGGCATAAGGACGGCAAGATGATCATAGCACTCGATTTACTCGGCAGCCTCAACGGAACGGTTTACCTCTCGGGCGTCCCGCAATACAATGACCAAACCAAGGAAATTTATTTTGACCAGCTCGATTATGCCGTGGATACCAAAAGCCGCCTGATGCGCACTGCCAGTTGGATGGCGCAAGGCTATATTCTTAAAAAAATGCAGGAAAGTTGTCGCTATTCGATCAAACCCAACCTCGACGAAGGCCGGAAAAGCATGATGCAATATTTGCAGAATTACTCGCCGATGCCGGGTGTTTTTATCAACGGTAGTATCAATGACATCAGTTTTCAGAAAATCCAGCTCACCAATAAGGCGATTGTGGCTTTTATTAAGTTGAACGGCGATGTGAATGTGAGTGTGGATGGACTTAAATAATGGAAAGAGTCGAAAGAGGAAAGTCGAAAGTCAAACGGTGCGGACGGCTTTACCATTGTTTACTTTCGACTTTTGACTTTTCTCTTTCGACTTGTTACTATCGACTATTTTTTCTTTGCGTACATGCGGTAAATCGCAAACCCAACGCCGCCTACGAGCAAATACGGAATGGCCATCAAATAAACAATCCCGTCGTTGACCGCTTCTTTCTTTTTGATGTTGCCTTCACTTTCGATCGCCGCACGGCACATGGCGCATTGCGCATCTACCGCCGTTGAAACAAAACAAAAGAAAAGCACCAAAAACAGCCTCGTGGCCCAATAGCTTTCTTTCGACTTTCGACTTTCGACTTTCGACTTAACTCGCATAATACGGGGCAATCATCAAATAAACTATCACGCCAGTGATTGCGATGTACAACCAGATCGGAAAGGTGATTCGGGCCAGCCTTCTGTGCCGGTCAAAGTTTTCGGCCAGTGCGCGTACATAGGTAAAAAGCACCAACGGAATAATCGCAATCGACAAGATGATGTGAGAAATGAGTAACAACAAATACAGGTATCTTAGCATCCCCACTTTAAGGTTCTCTTCTATCTCAAGTTGCCCATTGTGGTTGGTGTCTCCAAAAACCGTCGAGTCTGCACTCATGTGATAGGCCACATACATCACCAGAAAAATGACCGACAAACTGATTGCGGTGGTCATCAAACGCTCGTGCAGCGGGCGATTTCCGTTTTTGATGGCGCGCAGGGCAAGCACCAAAACGATGGCCGTAATGCCGTTGATCGTCGCGTAAATCGGCGGAAGAAATGAAAGCGGCTCTACATTGTAGCCAAAATCTTTTAACTTGACGCCAAACAAAATCGCTACGACGACTGGGATGAGAATCGAGATGGCGATGATGAATTTATTGAATCGCTGTTCTACCCTGATGTTTTCTGAAGGAAGATTTTCCATTATTCCTGTAATAAAATTGCAATGTCTTGTTGTATGGCCTTGACGCCCTCTTTTTCGAGTCCGTCGTAATATAAGATCGGATTGCCGTATTCATCTTTGCGGCAGCGGATGTAGCCGTCTTTGTCAATCAGTGCAAACAAGCCCGAATGTTCAAAACCGCCATTGACCTTGCTGTTTTCGCCTGCAAATACGTTAAACCCTTTGTTGGCCAGGTCAAATATGTATTGTTTGTCACCGGTGAGGAAATGCCAGTTCGACGATTTCACGCCGAGCATTTCTGCATGTGCTTTTAATGCGGCCGGTGTATCGTGTTCGGGATCGATGGTGATAGAAGCGATGCCAAAATTGGGATTGCCAAAGAATTTGTTTTGGATGTCGAGCATATTCTTGTTCATCTTTGGGCAAATCGATGGGCAGGTTGAGAAGAAAAACTCAAGCACATACACTTTGCCTTTATAGTCGGCATTCGAGATTTTCTTGTTGTTTTGGTCGGTGAGTTCGAATTGCGGTGCGCGGTTCATTTTACTGAGCTTGCCGTCGTTCTCGCCACTACCTGAGACATTATCGAGCCTTTGGCCTTTTACCACATCGTCATTTTTGTAGCGCTTGACAATTTCGGGGATCACTATAATGCCAAAAACCAACACCACGAGTGAAATCCAGATGTAAGATTTATTTTTGATCATAACTTTTAAATTTGCCGGTCGGCGTTATTTCTTTTGAGTGCGAGACGATACTCGGCGAGGATGACCTTGACATCGTCGGTCATTTCATTGTAAAGATCGGACGGAGAAGCGGCATTGTAACCTTCCTTGTATTCGTCCTTATCTTTACGACCACGCAGGTTGCGATTCTTGTCAATGATAAAGACGTTGTCTGTGCCTAAATCAGGCCTTAGCTTTCCACGCAGTTTGAGTCCGTCGTAAAACGTTTGGATTTCGGCATCGGGCGCAAACACGAAAAGCCATTTAGAGATATCGGTAATATCCGAGAGTCCGCGAAGGACTTCCTTTACGTCGTCTTCTGTGCCAATGGGTGAAACCATCACAAATTGAAAATCCCTGAAATCTTTGTTCTTGTTGTAGATCTTTTGATTGAGGTCAAAATAATTGCTTTTGTTTTTAAGAATGTCCTTGCCCGGGAACCCTAGAATAGTAATCTTTTTAGTGAGTGCCACCGGCTTTTGGTGGAGCGACTGCCAGGCACCCAGTTCAGGCACAGACTTGGTCAGCGTGGGAAGGTACATAAAACTGTTCACACCGGTAGCAAAGAAAAGATAAGCGACAATCGGGAAAACGAAAAGGATAAAAAGGACGGCTGCTTTTTTCATTGCTGAAAGTGGGATTATGGTGTTGCAAAAATAAAAAAAGGCACGCAATGCGTACCTCTTTTTTTGATTTAATATCGTGTTAAAAATTCCATTTTATGATACTGCTTTTGAATACCTCAAAAACGTAATCGCCTTCGACCAAGAGGATGAAAAGCAAATACAAAACCAGGAAAATTACCGGCGCCACTACAGCCCAACGCAGACCTGCTTTTTCACCTTCCATGTGCATGAACGCCCAAACAATGTAGTAGGCTTTTACCAGGGTTAGGATGATGAACAACCAGTTGAGTAAATTCATGCTCAGAAAATTGTTCATGTGCAAGGCGTCGGGTTTAATGATACCCATGGCTACCTCAAAAGTAGTGATAACAGAAAGGATTCCGAAAACAACCCAGATTCTCTTTGTATTTGAAACGTGTTCGTGTGACATAATGCTTTGCTTTAAAAAATTAAACGAGGTAGAAGAAGGTAAATACAAACACCCAAACCAAATCCACAAAGTGCCAGTACAATCCGACTTTTTCTACCATTTCGTAGTTTCTACGCTTGTCGTAAGTACCGAGCAAGACATTGAAGAAAATGATGATGTTGATGATTACTCCTGAAAAAACGTGGAATCCGTGGAATCCGGTGATGAAGAAAAAGAAGTCTGCAAATAGTTTGCTCCCGTATTCGTTTCTGGTCAAATTGGCTCCTTCTACAACCAAGTGCGCGTTGGCCAACATCGCCGCCGATTCTTCCCTTGTAAGTACCGTCTTGTGCTTGTGCTTGCTCAAAGTGTGGTCTATTTTTGGATCGGCTTTGGCAGCAGCGTCGTCCTTGTATATTACTTCTGTACGAACGCGGATATTGGGATGGGCTTCAAATCCAGCCTGAACTTCGGCCACCGAATAAGCTGGTAAACTGGCCTCTTCCATGAACCATTTGCCTTTGTTGCGTTCAAGTTGGGTTCTTTCTTCGGGCAATGTCGCTGCGAAGTCGGCAAGTGCTACGCGTTTTCCGTGGTCGTCAACGAACTGCAAAAGACTTCCGCCTTTGGTTTCTATAGCGCCGTATTCTCCTTTGATGAAATTCTTCCATTCCCAGGCTTGCGACCCAACGAATATCAAACCACCAATAATGGTCAGGAACATATAGAAAGCCACTTTACTTCTTTTCATTTGATGTCCCGCATCAACAGCCAAAACCATCGTAACCGAAGAGAAGATCAGGATAAAGGTCATCAAAGCCACATAATACATGGGTGCAGAAACGCCGTGCATGAAGGGAAAGTGTGTAAACACCTCGTCCGGCAAAGGCCATGTCTCGATAAATTTAAACCTTGAAAAACCATAAGCGGCAAGGAATCCCGAGAAAGTCAAGGCATCCGATACGATAAAAAACCACATCATTAATTTGCCGTAGCTTGCTCTTAATGGCTCATTTCCGCCACCCCAGGTTTTTTCTTCACTGTTTGCAGTAGTAACTGTCGCTCCCATAAAAGTTATTCGTTAAAAAGTTCCCAAATTTACGTTTTTTTCTTATTTAAAGAAATATAAAAATAAAAACAAGCAAACCCATAATAAATCAAGGAAATGCCAGTACATCGCACCTAGCTCTATTCCAAGGGTTTGACCAGAATTGTATTTTTGTTTAAAATGATTATAAATTATAATTAAAAGCGAAATCAAACCGCCCGCAAGGTGCGCCAAATGCGCCATGGCAACAACGTATAAAAATGTGGTGGTGATAGTGCTGGCACTTCCTGTAAAATAATAGCCCATATCGATGATTTTGCCAAAACCGGCAAATTGCAAAAACACAAAGGCAATCCCGAGTACTAAAGTAGCCAAAAGATAAGTGGTAACCGCGCTACGGTTGTCCTTTTCTACCGCCTTTTTAGCAAGGTGAAAAGTCAGGCTGCAGCCAACAATGACTACGGTACTAAAGAAAAACGGTAATGGCATTTCAAAGTTCTTCAACCAATCGGCGCGCGATTTACTGATGATGAATGCGCTGGTCAAACCCGCAAACATCATCGTCATGCTAATCATGGCGAACAGCAACAGCAATTTGTAAGACCGGTCGTTCCTCGCCTTGTGCTCGTCAACGGTCATTTTATCTGGTTTTGTCATCGTAAAAATTTATCAGAAATATATATGATTTGTAAAATGGTAATGTAAGCGACACTGCTCAACATCAAGGCTTTGGCAGCAGCAGCGGTGCGCAATTGGTAAAGTTTTACCGCGTAGAATAACATCCATAGTCCCAGTAAAAGTACGGCGACGGCTGCCCAAGGAGAAAGAAAGAGTTGTCCGGTAAATCCAAACATGGGCAACAACGAAGCGATGATTAGCCAAACGGTATAAAGTATAATCTGCAAAGCAGTTGACTTGTCTTTCTTTCCTGACGGAAGCATGAAAAACCCACCCTTTTCGTAATCTTCATACAAAAACCAGCCGATGGCCCAGAAATGCGGAAACTGCCAAAAAAACTGTATCAAAAACAAAGTGCCCGCCTCAATACCAAAATTCCCTGTTGCCGCCACCCAACCCAACATGAACGGAATCGCGCCCGGAAAAGCGCCCACAAATACAGATAACGGCGTCACGGTTTTGAGCGGCGTGTACACACTCGTATATAGAAAAATCGAAATCGCACCAAACATTGCGCTCTTGGGGTTGATGGCATACAAAATCACAATTCCGATAACCGTAAGAACTGTTGCAATAATCAGCGCCCATCTCGAGCTCATGCGCCCCGACGGAACCGGCCTGTTTTTGGTGCGATCCATAAGGGCATCGAGATCTTTCTCTATGACCTGGTTAAAGGCGTTAGACGCGCCCACCATGCAATAACCACCGATGGCCAATTTTACTAATATCACCCAGGTCTGCGCATTGAAATCAGAGACCCCCAAAGCAAATCCGGCGAGCGAAGAAAACACCACGCTAACGGCCAATCCCGCTTTGGTGATCCCAAGAAAATCGGTATAAATAGACTTAAGCGAAAAGTTAGAGGCTGCAGCTGGCAAAGCGTTAGAATTTGTGGTGCAAATGTAACGAAAAAGAGTCGAAAGTTGAAAGCCAAAAGCCCGAAAGAAAAGAAACTTTAGAACATTCCTCTTTCTACTTTTGTCTTTCTGCTTCCGACTAATTTCTAATAGTCAAAATACCAATTGAAAATGTCACACCTCAATCCAATCGAAAACCAATTTGTGCTTTGCTGGAAAGTCGTTGCGTTTTCACGTATAGGATCAAAACTGCGGTACACGTAACCCAAAAAGAACTTCAGGTTGGTCTGCGGATTCACGAGGTAACCCGCCTGTAAATCGGCAATCACAACAGTAGTGGCATTCCCCTGCGCTACATTGGCGTGCGTATCTACGGCACGGTCATCATTGTAGCTTTTGTAAATGTCGCCGCCATAGTTTTTGATGTCGTAACCGACTTCGTTAAAGTCAAGCCCCCGCTTGCCATACGTGAACCGCGCATCGGCAAAATAGCGCTGACGGTGGTAACGCGCAATTAGCAAAACCTCGCTGAAATTACCGCCCCATTGGTGCCCGATACTTTGATTGGCGTGGCCGTAATTGGTTACTGCATTGCTGTGCGAATACACATAAGGGCGCACTCGGTTGTACTCGGCCTGGATCAACAGGTTTTCTATGTTGAACGCATTGAAATATTTGGCACCCACCTGGTAACCAATCTTGTTTTTCCAGCTTTTGTTGGCGTCTTTGATCGCGTCGAACGAAAATTCGTCTACAAGCAATTGCCCATAAAAGTTAAACTGGTTGTTCCATTTGTATTTGGCGGTGAGTCCCAACAGCGCATTCCCCGATTTAGACGAAGACGAAAACTCTACCGAGCGGTAGAAAATAATCGGATTGAAAAAACTCATGTCAAAGCCACGACCGTTGGTATTGGCCCAAACCACCGACTCGAACAAACCGATGTTGAGGCGTTTGGTGGCGTTCCAGCTCAAATAGTGGTTGGCCATGTATTTGGTGGTGTAAGTTCCGTCGGTTGCGGTGGCAGCCGGACGGATGTCCTTGAGAAACATATAAGTATTGGTGTATTTGATTTTCCAAAATGTGGTATTGATCTTAAAAAACGGATACGGACTCACGCCGTCGGTTGTAATCAAAGATCGGTAACCGTCACCGATAAAGTTTCGGCCGTAACCCAGTTGCAGGTTCATCGCCTTGCTTGGTGTATAGGTAAGGTTGGCCTCGGCAAGTGGCATGTCGAATGAATCAGACTTGAAACTTTTGGTGATGCCGATACCCGGAATCACAGCGTTACCCGGATCGCCTTTGGCACCGATAGAACGCGCATAGGTATTGACATAATCTGCAAAACGGCCCTGACTTTCATAAATGGTCGTGGTAAAGTTGAGTTCTTCACCCAAACCGCCCTGGATTTGTATCCCGCGCGTATTGAGATAAGTGCTTTCGTCCTTGAGGTTCGAAGTCGCTTTCCCCACCTGTAAATCGAAAATCGGATTGAGCGTAAACCAATAACCTTCGCCTTGAATTTGTACGGTATTTTCATTCCACAATTTGCGCCCGAACCAGCTTTTTTTGTTCTTCATCAAAGCATCATTCTCGGCGCGCAAGTTGAAATACTTGGCAACCTCGGCGTAAGTGTAAGGCTTAGTCGCCGTATGGTTGTTGGTGCCTACCTGGTTCATCGCCGCGTCGAAATGCGCGTAATAGCTGTGCGAAAACGGGATATTGAGTTGGCTCTCGAACTTTGGGTTGTTGAATTTGTGGTACACGATACTGTCGTATTCCTTGAGTTCTTTGTTAACATTCTTGACGTAGTTCTTTGATTCGGCGACACGTAGCTTTTCCTTCACGGCCTCAATCTCTGCAGTACTTTGCAATGGAATGGCAATGCGGATGGTGTACTTGGCGTAAGACGACTTCCCATTATAAGTTGGGGGACCCACTTTGGGCAATTGTGCAAAAACCCTACGGGCTTCCCGGGATAGTTTATCCTCGTTCGAGTCGATATAAATCACCTTAAAGTTTCCCTGGTCATCTACCTCAAACACAACATTCACTTGGCCTTTGTAACCCGATTCGAGGTCGGACGGAGTTTTGAAATTATTGTAAACAAAATCCTGAACTTTATTGAAAAAGCAGGTTTGCAAGGGTTTGTCGGTTTGGCCTTCGCAACCTGGAAAAACAGGTACCTGTTCCTGGTTTTGGGTGACAATCTGCGCGTTTGCAAAAGAGGCTCCAAAAAGCAAGCACCATGCGAGTAGGTATTTTTTCATAACGATCATTGATGGTTCAAATTTAGTAATTCGTATCCGACACTTTGCCGTCTGCGATGGTTTTCGCTCCAGATGTCCCGATTCTCTTCACCCCCAGGCGGATCATTTCTGCTGCCTCCTCAAAAGTGCGCACACCGCCCGCTGCTTTTACCGGTAGTGGTGAAGCGTTCTCAAGCATTAAAATAATCGTTTCTACCGTGGCGCCGTTGGGCTCGTTGTTGGGTGTCTTGTAAAATCCGGTCGACGACTTTACAAAAACCGATGCGTAAAAATCTTCCTTGAAATGGTTGATGACCAGCTTCTTGATCAATGACGAGAGCTGTATAATTTGTTGGTGGTTCAAAGCGGCAACCTCTATAATCCACTTGACAATCTTGTGGTGTTCGAGGCCGAGCGCGGTACATTGAAGGATTTCTGATTTTACGAGTTCTACCTCTCCATTCTTGAAAGCTTCGTAGTTGCAGACAAAGTCGAGGTCATCCGCGCCGTCGGCAATGGCTTGTCGCGCTTGGGCAAGTTTTTGCTCAACCGGAGATTGCCCCAGCGGAAAATCGATTACAGTGCCCACATCTACCTTTGATTTGGCAGCGTCTATCATCTCTCTGGCTATGGCGACCATCTCCGGCCGAATCATGATGAGCTTGAAGTGTTCGTCAATGGCTTCCCGGATAAAGGCTTTGGCGACCGCTTGGTTTTCTGCCTGCGAAATACCCGCTTGCTCAGCGGTTTTGAGATAAGTCGAATCTAGGTACTGTTTGATATTCATGGGTTTGGTTTGAGCCGATAAAAATAAAAAAATCCCACCGAAGCGGGACGTTTTTCTGCTATTTTATGCTATTTTCTTTTGTGGTAATAATTCGCGATCATAATCACGGCTATTGCTAAAAAAGCTCCGGTGGTATTGGCCATCACGTCGTAAAGGTCGGCATGCCTTGTGGCGGTGAAAAGCTCCTGTGCCACTTCTATGGCGATTCCGTACAACAGTGAGGCCAGAAAAACGCGCGCCATCATCTTATCAAAATTGTCGGGTCGCCTGAAATTGAGGAACCACAAGACAAAAAATCCGAAGTGAAATACAACGTGTATGTACTTATCGGCACCACCAATGCCAATGCTGGGCAATTTCCTGAAACTCACCAGACACAGCACCGCGATAAGCAAGGTCCATCCGATGGCGGCCGGCAGCAAGTATTTACGCACCAATAAGTTCGGCATAGGCATCAGCCGAAAGCAAGGCATCATAAGCCGAAGTATCGGCAACTTTTACCTTGATCATCCATCCTTTTCCGTAAGGATCTGAATTCACAGTTTCTGGCGCAGACTCTAAATCCTCATTGAATTCGACGATTTCTCCAGCCATTGGCAGGAACAAATCTGATACGGTTTTCACCGCTTCGACCGTCCCAAAAACCTCATCCTTGTCTAAGGTTTGGTCAAGGGTTTCTACCTCAACATAGACGATGTCGCCGAGTTCTTTTTGCGCAAAATCAGTGATGCCCACAGTGGCGACGTCGCCTTCAAGCAGTACCCATTCGTGATCTTTGGTGTATCTTAAATTAGATGGAATGTTCATGTTATTTGTTGTTATGTTATTGATGCCGCAAATGTAAAGTTTGCCCGGCTGATTTTAAAATGTTTGGTGATTAATTTCCAAAATTATAACGCAGCGTAAATCCGGTACGGATGTTCGTAATCGGGAACGAAGTAGAAATCACCGCTTTAGAGAACGAATGGTCGTAATAGAAAATCACCGTCAGGTTTTTACTGAACGAATAGTCTGCCGTGAACTTGGCCGACCACATGTTTTGCCCGCCCGACAACTGGTTGTTGTTGTAATCGAGGTAACGCACGATGGTTTGGCTGTTGCGGTACGACACATCGGCCTTAAGATTGATATCGCTTTTGATGATCCCGGTTGGATTGTCGGCCAATCGAGAAGAGAAAATCACGTCTTTGATGCGATAGCCCATTCCAAAAACATACTCAATGCCTTTAACCTCGGTAAGCAGGTTGTTGTCGAAACTCATAGATAGCGAACGGTCTTTTTTCATTTCGGCCAAGAGCTTGACCGAGTTTTTGAACTCCATATCGATACGCATTAATGGGCTAAACTGTTCCACCAAATTCACGTTAGACACCAGTGTCTTTGTATGCAAATTACCGCCTGCATCTACGTTCAAAGCGCCTTGTGCCGTCACACCGCTTGGCGCCTTATCGTATTCAAAATTAGAACGAAACGCATTGACAGTATAGGTTGCTTTGTAAGAATTCTGTAAAGAAAAACGTTTGAATCGGTCCTTGAAAAATTTGTAACGCATCAAACCACTGTATTTGATGGTCCAGTTAGGAATCGGGATGTCTCTGAACGGCTTGGTGCTAATGTCTTTTGCTTTTTCATTGGTTGGTGTACTGTACAAACCGGTGTAGGCTGCGAGGAATGAAGGCAATAAAACAGCCTGGCTGTTGCGCCCAAATCCAACAGGGTAACCGGCGTTGGCCACATAGCTTTGGTAATTGGGATTGTCTGGGCCTACGATGTAATTGCCTTGTCCGTATCGCGGGAACTCGGTCGTACCGTAAAATTCGGTGGCCAGGCGATTGGCAATGATGAGCCTGTTTGTTTTCATTTCCTCAAACGCTGATGAGAAACTCTCATCACTTTGCTTGAATGCACTTTTGAGCATCATTGTGGTAATCGAGAAGTTACCATAGCTGTACGGCGACCTGGAATTGTACAATCCATTGTCAGACACGTCATATTGCTCCGAGAAATTGTCGGTATAACTGCGGTCGGCATTCAAGTCAATTTTAAAATCAGGGAACAAATCTACGTTTGCGGTAAGATTTAAGGTGCGCGTGGTTACCTCGGTGTAGTTTTGGTTGAAATCTGGATAATTGGTCAACCAGCCTTTTTTGGCGGCTTCGTAACGCACGTCATCCTGGAGTCCCATCACAAAACCGATGGTTGGTTTAGACGATCCAAAAAATCCGACTCCTGGCAAATAACCCGGAAGCACGGTCCCGCGATTCTCTGTATAATTGACCTGAATATTCTTGATGCTCGTGGCAATTCCAATCAAACCATTCAAAAACGTACTGCCACCCGATCCCGATCCCTTAGCATTGTTGTCGGTGATTTTCTGTCCTGGTTTTGGTGGTGCCTGGTTGGCATTTCTAGCCGGTGTTTTGGCTTTTTTGGTAAGCCCGATGTATTTATAGAACGAGTCCATGTTGAGCGCCGTATTGATTTTGTGTGAACCGGCATTCTGTATCGTATTTCCTAAATTAAACGTTACGGTCTCGTTGGTATTGGGGTCGGTCACATCAACCTGCGCGAGTGCCAATGAAGAACGTTGCCAGCTGTAGTCACCTGTATAGGAATAAGTCGATTTGACGAAACTCAAAAACGGCAATTTGTTCAGTGGCAAATCATAATTAAGCACAATTTGTTGGGTGTGCTGGTTGGGGTCGCCGGTGTTCCAGTAGTCATCCCAGATGGTCACGGTATTGTCGGGTTCGTTGTTCTCATTGATGTAGTTGCGCACGATATTGCTCGAGGTGGCCGTGTAATTGATCTTGAGCGACTTGGTCAAATTGTAATTGAAACCGTATTGGTAGTTGAAAAGGAAGTTGCGACGATACAATGGGTCGAGCGCAATACCAGCCACTTCCACCTGGCGGAACTGCTGCTTGTTGTACTGCCTGATGATACTGCTGCTAAACGAAATATTCGACGGCAGGTAATTGAAATTGAAATCACTGAGCATTTGCCAATACGAACTTTTCTTGAAAAATTTGCTTTTCTTGAACGGCTCTACCGGTTTGGGTTGAAACGAAAAGGCATAGTCGGCAGTGGTGTTCACTTGTTGGTCCTTGTAGCTTTCAATTTCAAAATTGTGGCGGTTCACCTCATTGTAGGAATACGACAACGTAAGGTTTTCTGGGTCGTAAATGTGTGATTTCTGGTTTTGTCCGCGTTCTTTCTTCACCCCGATAAAATTGATACTTTGGCGTTTGGTGTAGTCGATTGCGCGGTTCTTGATGTTGTCCTTCTCGGCCTGATCCGGCGTCACCTCTAGCAATTGCTTGAGTTTGATATCCTGGTTGAAAGGGTCGTACTCTGGCGTGAGTGTCTCCTCGCCAATGGCGTAATTGAACGGCAGGTTGATGCCCCATTTTTTAGGCAACAATTTACCCAGGCTCAGGTTGGTGACGATGTTGTATTGCTTGAGATCTTCGCGGCTTCTCTCGTTGGGTCCTTCTTCTAAGGTTCCGAAACCGATCGTGCTGATTTTTCCGGTAGCCGAAACAGTAGCAAAATCGGCGATGTTTCCGTCGATGTTGACCACTGCAGCCATACCTCCCTCGTTGTCCATTTCTGAAAGGCGCAACTCATTGAACCAGACCTCGCCTTTAATTCTGTTGATGGCCGGATCCGGGTTTACCGGTTTATTGTTCTTGATTCCAACCATTAGCGTTCTTACCAATCCAAAGTTTGGGTTTCCACGAACCCCGATATTGAGCTTGGCCGGTCTTGAGGGGTCAAGTTCGTTTTCATTCTGGAAGAATATCTCGCCCGGATTGAGCGCCTGCGTCTTAGACAAAATTTTGATTTTTGTCAGCAACGCCAAAGGCAGGTCAATTTCATTATCTGTGGGCCATACAAAAGAGGCAAGAGCTGCCCCGGGCGCCGTCACTTTTAAGGGGATTTCAACTTGATAGAAGTTTTCGGTGAGGTCATTCCCGAAACGGATGAAACCCATCATTTCATTGTCGGCAAGATCGGGTTCTCCGGGCAAAGACTCGGCGTGAAGGAACATCTTGAGCTTCTTGAACTGTCGCATGTCTACGCTGATGTTTTTAAACACCGCCCTCGAATCTCCTGCCTGCAGACCGTCGCCAGAAGCACGCAACACCAAGGATTGCTCATTTTGGTTGATAACCGAGTTGTTGTTATAAAGTTGCTCGCGCACCACTCCCGGAGGCGAAACATAGCGGATGGGTTCGCGGTAAGAATTCTCCTCGATGTTTACTGCTTCTACATCGAAATTGGTATTGTCATTTTCGGGGCCGTCCAAATCGGTAATGTCAAGAGATTTAGGATACCTGCGCCATTCGCCGCGCACCAAGTCCATCGTTCCGAAACGCAGTGTGACATCGCTCTCAAAATCGGTTACGTACATCCTCATGAAACGGATCGAACGGAAATCCGAAATCGCACCCACTTTGCTTTCATAATCGGTGATTGGGATTTTAAACTGGATCCATCTGGCCTTAATTGTAGTCCCAAAACTTGAACCCGGCGCGGTAATTCCAATCTCTTCTCCATTGTCGCCCAAAACGTCGGTAACATAAGGACTGTTGCCCACGTCCATTCCCGGACGGATGTCTATATGATACTCATAGTAAGCATTGAAGCCATCCATAGTGTTGTCGCGGTTGATGTCTTCTACATCAGGCAGCGTGGTGCTTCCGCGGTTAGAATCGGCTACATTGACCGGCGAGTTGCCCTGCATGCCATTGTAATTTTTATAGCGGTTGATGATAGAGCCAGCCGAACTCAAATAGTACTGGTAGTTGTCTCCCGCAGGATCGGCAAGTCCCGCAAATGCAGGGAATTTACTACCTTCTTCGCCATCGCCGATACCATCCAGACCCACATCCTGAATAGAGCGGTTGCCTTCATTGGTATCAAAGGCGTAAATCAAGGATTGTGACACGGGTACTTTACCCCAAATCGTTGGATAGGTCACGAGCGTCGAGCCGATTTCGGGCAAACCATTCTCAAATTGCTTGCGGCCGTCTTTGAGAATGTCTTCTGAAATAGAACCCAGGTTGAAATATAGCTTTCCTGTATTAGCAAGCTGCGCGGGAGTCAGATTTTCGTCTACGAACGGATCGAGCATCCAAAATTGAATGTACTCTACGTTGCCCTGCTCAAAATTGGTAGCGTTCAACGATCTCGTAATTCCTCCAAAATTGCTGCGTGGATCGGGAAGTGTATTGGTTCCGTTGGCGGCGGGATTGAAATTATAAGGTCCTCTTTCTGTTGGAAAGTACGTAAGATCGAGCGTATTGATCACTTGGTTTTGGCCCTCTGCGATTTGGGTGTTCGGGAACAATTCTCCACTGAAAATCCTTCGGGTTCGGTTGTAGGAAATATCATCCACAGAAATATCAGACGGACGCTGTGCATAGAAAATTGGGTCAATGGTGTACCAACTCAATTTGGCTCTTTTGTAGCCGTAGCTCAAATCATTGGCCGCTTCGCCGAAATCTTTCCCTCCGGTTACGGTGGCTGGCGTCGCCGACAAGAACCACGATTGCGGCGAGCGCAAATCGATGTTGGTCTGCGATCCCTCAAAGTCGTCTACATACAAAGTAGATTCACCATTGAATTGGTCGGCTTTTGGGGTGTCTGGTTTGAGATAAGCCAATTCCCCACGGAACGAGAAATTAGACGGAACATCGGTATCGATATTGGGCAGTTTATTCACCCAACGCGTCAAGAACGGAAGCTCCGCCGAATAATTGGTATTGATACCAAAAATAGAGTTGTTCACCGATTCCTGTCCGTAATTGGACTTCTGGGTCAATGGTTTCTCGGTCATCTTAAGGAAAGTGGCTCCCAATACAAATTTCTCGGAGAATTTGTGTTCGATGTTCACACCCATAAATCGTCGGGTTTGTTGCCCAAACGTGGAGTTGTTCTCGAGCGAAACCTCAATCGGTGTATTGGATGCTTGCAAAGCCGGGTCTAAAATCTGCACGCGACCCGCCTGATAATTCACGCTGTAGTCAACGCCTTCCAGAAGCACTCTTCCGCCAGCGGTAACCCGAACCGATCCCTTAGGGACGTTGAACGCGCCAATAGGGATGCCTTCGCCACCAGCCGATTTGAATTTTCCTTTGAGTTGGTATTTGTTCTTCTCTAAATCCTGACTACCGGAAGCTTGCGTATCGTCGTACATACTCTTGAATACATACTTGCGCTGGTTGTCGTTGTAGGTGTTTTCATCGTTGTAGTTCTCCACGCCGCCATAGCTCAATTTGTCGAAAATCACTTTGGCGAACGGCTCGACCGTCGTGAAAATGATGCGCCCGTTTTGGGTATCTACGGTAAGTCCCGGTATAAAGTCAAAAAAACCATCTCCACCCACTTGCGGGTCGTTGTTGTAGTTCAAACGGTCTACATTGAACACCTTAAGCAGCGGCGTTTCGGCAACCTTATTGGCCAAAGTGGCAGGCGGGAACGCCAGGGTTGGCACTGGCGAAATATAATTCAAGGGCGATGGGTCGGTATACAAGATATTGAACCTAAAGTCTTCCTGTTCCAGTTGGTATGCGCCAGGAATCTGATAGATGTTCTTCATCATCAATTTCCAAATCGGCGTGGTGGTACTGGTCAGGTTGCTTTTGAGCATTTTGAGGATGAGTGTCTGCGTGGTGACACTTTCGGTTTCTCCGGTGGTTGGGTTGTTGGTGACTTGGGTGGCATCTACACCGTCATTCCCAAATTCACCCACTTGATACACCTGGTCACCCACCGTATACTGGTAGGCCACGGCGAGAATTTCGTCATTGGCCAAACGCTGTTGCAACGAAACATAACCCAACTGGGTATTGAAGGTGTACTCATTCGGGTTGAGCTTGCGCGCACTTTCCAGTTTCGAATAATCCTGGCCTTCGGTCGTGGGCTGATTGAAACCCGAACTCGCAGTAGCAATTTCACGGATGTTCTGGTTGAGGAATCCGCCGCCGGTTTTAATCATTCCCGGATCGTACTTGTTGTTTTTGTTGTCGGCAGGCGTATTGGATGGTTTAAGGAAGAACCCTGCAGTATTTGGCGTCACTACCACCTGATTGTCGGCCACACCCGGCACCTGCGCCTCCCCGATATCCTGCAAGGCAATGATATTCCTGAGGTTGTTGTTGACGGTATTGATCCTATTCTGGCGGTTGGTAATCCAGACTTCGAGCCTTGTAATCTGCACGCGACTGTCAATGAACGGATAATTCCTGAGCGACGCATCGTACTTGTTCCTGAAATACTGCGACAGGAAGAAGTGACGGTCGGCATCGTAATCGAGCGCGAACAACTCGAAATCCTGGATGGTTCCGCCGCCTTGCGCCGTTACGGTTTTGGTTTGCGATTTCTGTTCGGAGAACACACCGGTAATCGTAGTCTTTCCGAACTGCAATTGCGCCTTGACCCCAAACAAACTCTGCGCGCCGCGGATCAGTGAACTGTTAAGCGGCAAACTCACGTTACCCACTTCTATTTTCTGGATGATATCGTCTTCAGTAGGTGTGTATTCGAGCTTGATCAGGTTCTGGAACGCAAAAGTCGACTCGGTATCGTAATTGGCCGTAACCTGTAGGCGCGTCCCCACTTTACCCATCAAACTCATGCTGATGCGCTGGTCAAAATCGAAAGTGGTACTTTTCCTGTTTCTCGGCGAAAAGGCGGGATTGTCTTGCTTGGTGTGGCGCAAGCCAAGGTCTATTTCTACCGATCCGGTTGGTTTTACATCGATACTGTTGCTTCCGAAAATCGATTCAAAAAAACCTGAATTGATGTAATAACGCGGTAACAGATCCTTTTTCGCTTCTTCAGTTCCTTCTTTTTTACCATCGATTGCATCGGATTTTTTCTTGAAATACTTGCGCATCGATTCGCGAAGCACCAACTCATCATACTCTTTTGGCGTAAGGATAATGGGGTAATTGATGTTGAATTCGTCTACTTTGTTGGTGTAGATATAGCGGTTGGTAACCGGATCGTAGGTGTACGCTTCTATAATACTCGGCGGATTGTCGAGCTGCATGCTCGCCTGATTGTAACCTTTTACGGTATCCTGGACAATCTCTTCCTCAACCTGTGCCTGTATACTAAAACTGGTCAGGAAAAACAGCGCAAAAGCTACTATTTTTATGACCGTATTTGTTTTGTTTGGGTAAAATGTTTTCAAGTACTATAAATTTTTTAAAGCCTGTTTGATGATGGTTTCCACAGTCGAATCAGGTGCTTCACGCACAATCTTATCGATTGCTTTTTCTGCTAATTTTTTGTTAAAGCCCAACACCTCAAGAGCGGATAACGCTTCATCCTTATTTGTATTGTTTGCCGGCATTGAAACTTCGTCCAAATTGTAGACTTTTAACACTTTGTCCTTGAGATCGAGTATGGCACGCTGCGCGGTTTTCCCACCTATTCCTTTAATGGATTGAATGGTGCCAAGGTCGCCGGTCGCCAACGCCTGAATAATCTGTTTGGGATCTAGCGAAGAGAGCATCGTACGCGCGATTCCCGCACCAATTCCCGAAACAGAAAGCAACAGCTTAAACAACTCCCGTTCTGATTTTTCTACAAAACCAAACAGCGTATGCGCGTCTTCCTTGATTTGCAAATGGGTAAAAAGTCTGATATTTTCTGTCTGTGGCAATAGCGAATAGGTATGCAGCGAAATGTTAACGTGATAGCCAACGCCGCCGCAGTCAATGACCACGTCGGTTGGTGTTTTCTCGACTAATTTCCCTTGCAAATGTGCGATCATCTGGTCTGTTAAAAGTATCCAAATATAACAAAAAACTTCAATAGCGGTCACTACCAAAATTTATCTGCTAAAATTTGATATCGAGGTTCTTCAATCGTTTGTGTTTTTCCTGTGCGTCCACAACGGCTACGGCTGCCATGTTGACCATTTCTTCCACGCTAGCGCCCAACTGAAAGATGTGAACGGGTTTTTCCATTCCCAGCATGATTGGCCCAACCGAGTCTACCTTATACAATTCCTTGAGCATCTTGTAGGTGATGTTGGCCGACTCAAGATTCGGGAAAATCAGCGTATTGACTTTCTTTCCCGCAAGTTTAGAGAATGGGAATTTGGCTTTGAGCATATCTGGATTGAGCGCAAAATCGGCTTGGATTTCACCGTCAACAGCCAAGTCAGGATAATATTTATGCAGGTAGGCCACCGCTTCACGCACTTTGCCCGCACTTGGGTCGAGCGACGATCCAAAATTAGAAAACGAAACCATCGCAATCACTGGTTCCATTCCAAACATCCTGACGGTTTTGGCAGTCATCAGGGCAATTTTGGCCATGTCATCCGAAGTGGGATTCGGGTTAATCGCCGTATCCGACAAAAACATCGGACCTCGATTGGTCATCATCATGTTGGTAGTGGCAATCAGCGATATGCCAGGCGCTTTCCCAATGAGTTGCATCATGGGTTTGACTACCGAAGGATAACTACGCGAAAAGCCCGTAACCAAAGCATCTGCTTCTCCTTCATTGACCATCATCGCCGCAAAATAATTGCGTTCGCGCATCCATTTTTGGGCATCCAATAACGATATCCCGCGGCGTTGGCGCGCTTTCCAGAATATTTCTGCGTAATGCAAGCGGCGGCCGTCTTCTTCTTTGGTTTTGGGATCATAAATGGGCACATCGGCATCAAAACCCAGCTCTTCCTTGAGTTCAAGGATGACCTCCCGGTTGCCCAGTAAAATAGGATGACCGATACCTTCTTCCCAGACAATCTGAGCCGCTTTGAGTACATCGAGATGGTCGGCTTCGGCAAAAACCACGCGTTTGGGATCGGTTTTGGCGCGGTTGGTGAGCAGTCGTACCATTTTATTGTCAGAACCAAGCCGTTCCATGAGCTCCTCCTCGTATTTTTCCCAATCGCTGATGGGATGCAACGCCACGCCCGACTCCATAGCAGCCCTTGCCACAGCAGGCGCAACCATGGTGATGAGTCGCGGGTCAAATGGCTTCGGGATAATGTATTCGCGCCCAAAAATGAGTTTGGTTTCGCCATAAGCGATGTTGACTTGCTCGGGCACCGATTCCTTGGCCAACGCAGCCAACGCCTTCACCGCAGCCATTTTCATCGCCTCATTGATTTTAGTGGCCCGAACATCGAGCGCACCACGAAAAATATAAGGGAAACCCAGAACGTTGTTTACCTGATTGGGATGGTCAGAACGCCCTGTAGCCATGATAATATCCTTTCGGGTCTCAATAGCCAAATTGTAATCGATTTCGGGAACCGGATTGGCCATGGCAAAAACAATCGGATTGGGCGCCATGCCCAGTAGCATTTCGGGTGTGAGGATGTTTCCGGCAGAAAGCCCCAGAAAAACATCGGCACCTTGTAGCGCCTCGTCAAGTGTGAGGTTTTTGCGGCCTTTGTTGTATTTCTGTTGCAGTGGCGAGAGATCGGTACGGTCGGCCGACAATACGCCGTCTTTGTCGAACATGATGATGTTTTCGAGGCTAACGCCAAGGAGCACGTACAGATTCGCGCACGCCAGTGCCGCCGAACCTGCTCCAGAAACAACAATCTTAATATTTTCTATTTCCTTTTTGGCCAATTCAAGTGCATTGAGCAACGCAGCCGACGAAATAATTGCCGTTCCGTGCTGGTCATCGTGCATTACCGGGATATTGAGTTCTTCCACCAGACGTCGCTCGATCTCAAAAGATTCGGGTGCCTTGATGTCCTCTAGGTTGATGCCGCCAAACGTAGGCGCGATGTTCTTTACGGTTTCGATGAAAGCATCGATATCCTTGGTGCCGATTTCAATGTCGAAAACATCGATATCTGCAAAAATCTTGAACAGCAGTGCCTTCCCTTCCATGACTGGCTTGGAGGCTTCGGGGCCAATGTCGCCCAATCCCAAAACAGCCGTTCCGTTGGTGATGACCGCCACCAGGTTTCCTTTGGCGGTATATTTATAGACGTTGTTGACGTCTTTGGCAATTTCAAGGCAAGGCTCGGCAACACCCGGTGAATACGCCAGTGACAAATCCCTTTGGGTAGCATATTTTTTGGTGGGTACGACCTGAATTTTTCCGGGAACGGGCTTGGCGTGGTATAGCAACGCCTCTCTTCTTTTGCTGTTTCGTTTCATTGCAGTGGGATTTTATTCCGACTTGCAAAGGTAAAAGTCTCGAGGGAAATCGAAAACTTTTAACAGGATAGTTTTGATTATTTTGGCGGCGCGAAAACGTTGGCGTTGGCCGTCTAATTTTGAAATTCAGAAATTTCCTGAAGCAACGAAATAAGCTGTTTTTCGATTACCGACAACTGGGCGATGGTGATGGCTACCAATTCCTGCGTTGAAGAATAAGTGGCAATTTGAGGCAGGAACTCTTCGAGGTTTTTCTTCTCCCAATAGATATTGAGTAGTCTTTCTTCAAATCCATCCACGATGGGGACGGGGTTTTGAAAACCGTTACCGGCGCTGGCGTTATTTTTCATGATGGTAGATCTTAGAGGCTTTGTAAAGATACTTTAAGGCAAACTCAGTCCTCTTATAAGATAACCGCAATTCGTTACAATATTCTCGTTTTGAGAATTTTACTCTATGCTTATGGAGTTGTCGACGGCGTTTCTGGAGCCGAAGGTGTGCTCTTATTGGTTCCCGTTGGTTCTGAATATACCGTCTCCTTTAAGTCTTCGGTCTTTTTCCCGAGACTGATTTTAGGATTGTCCTGGGTTCCGGTGACGGTAATCGGGATTCCGATGATACCCAATGGCGGCAAACCGAGGCGCATTTTGATATTGAGGTTACCAACAAAACTGGTCGTCCCTTCTATTCTGGGCCTGAAACCTGCAAATTTGAATTTGAAACGCTCAATGGTAATCAGGTTGTTTTGTATAGAAGTATGGATGTCTACCTTTGAGACGTCGGGATTTTCAATCGCGGGATTGTCGGTTTGCTTGCTCACTTCGCCAAACATCCTGAATCCGCGAAGCTTGACATCCTTAACAGAAAGTGTCCCGCCACCCACGAGCGATGGGTAAATGGGCTGCATTTGGTCGTCGAGTTTCCCGCTAACCTTGTACACCAGCGAAACGATTCCCTGAGCGTTTGCTGCCGCGCTGGCCATTTCCCTAAAAAGTTTTACTTCGTCATAGGCGCGTTTGATATCGAATTCTTTAGCCACAATCTGAAAATCAAAACCTGCGCGCGCGTTACCTTCATTGGCATAAGTTGCGTTCAATGATACTTTACAGCCAATCAGGTCAAAACCGGTGTTGTTGAGCGTAAGCTTGCTTTGGCTGACACCGAGTTTGCTTTGCGCATGTTCAATGGTGAGCCCGTTGAAATTTACTTTGTCGGCTCGCATATCTAGCTGTAGATCGAGACGATCCGGTACAACAATAACGCCTGTTGGTGCCGGGTTTTCGGCTGGTGGATTGTTGTTCCCTTGGGTCACCTCGGTTGCGCCCGACACGAATTCGTCCACATTGAGATAATGGGCCGCAACAGAAAATTGCCCTTTGAGCGTCTCGCTGCCAGAAAGGACATAATTGATTGCGTTTTGCGTGCTGCCGTTCATCGTAAAATCGGATTGACCGTAAGTCGCCCTGAAGTTGCTGAAATCCATCTTGTCCTCATAAAACCTAAACAAGCCCTGCACAATCACAAACGGTTTGGGGAAATACTCCGATCGGGCGCGGATATTTTGCAATTGCAACGTGCCGCTGTTTTTGAGTTTGGTGTAATTGCCGTGGGTCGCATCACTTTGCTTGCCCGAGAAGGCCACGTCGGCCTTGATAAAACCGTTAAGGCCAAGTCCTTTTTTAGAAAAAACCTGATACACTTTACCCACATCGATGGTGCCTTTTGCCTTAATGTCGTAAGCTACGTCATCAAAATTGGAAAAACCAGCTTTCAAGAAAAACGGCTTGCCTTCAAAAACGAAAGAAGCGTTGTTGATATTGACTTTACTATCGCTGAACTGCCCGTTCCCATTGGCAATCGCTGCCGATAGATTGATACTCCGGATTGGATTGGGGTAATAATCGCTTTTCACCTCAGCATTCTTGAGAGAAATGTTCCCTCGGGTCACAGGGAAAATACTGCGCGACTTGTCATACTTCCCGTTGGCTTTGATGTCGATACCCAACGTTCCTTTTAGGTCGAGATTGGCTATGCCAAAGGCCTGATCTAGTTTTCGCAAATCCATGGCTGCCTTGATTGTCGCGTTCATCTCGGGACGCGAAAAACCTTTGGATTTGACGATTGCCTTGAGGTAGTCTTTACCCACATTGAAATACAGTGAATCGAGATTGACGCGAAGCTGCTCCACATCGAGTGCGGGCAATTGGGTGTCAAAATTCATATAGATTGCAGAAACCGGAAAGGGCGCATCCTTATACTCAATCTCGCCGTCGCGGATTTTCATACGAAAGGCCAGGTTGGGCTTTTTGTTTGCCTCAGCAATGTATTGGCCTTTGAGCGTGAGGGCGATATCGGTACTGCCGCGCACTTTGGTTTTCTCGAGCCAGGTCACGTAATGTGGCGGAAGCGCGGTGAAAAAGTCATTGAGGCGGCTGTCTTTGGAGGCGATAGAAAAATCCATTTCGTAGCCATTTTTGAGGAAATCAAACTTACCGGTAAATGCTACAGGAAGCTTGTTGATCTTGAGGTCGTTCTGCTCAAAGACAAAAGCCAGCGAGTTGGTGTTGATTTTTGTAATCAGGTTGGCCTGGACTTTCTTGTTTTTGAGGTAGGGTTGGCCATCAAAGGTGAAATCAAGCGAATCGATTTGGGCCTTGGTCTTGAGGTCAAAGATGGCTTGGTCGAGGTTTCCTTTCCCGACATAATTGAAACCGCGCGCATCGATTGCGATTTTAGCCGATTGGTCGTTGTACAGCAGGTGGGTGTCTTGAATGGCAATCTTTTCGAGCTTGAGTGAGGTACTTGCGGTATCGCTTGATTTTTGGGAATCTTCGGCCACATAAACATTGTAATTGGCCTGTCCTTTTTTGTTGACCTTGACATTGATCAGGGCTTTGGATACAAATATCTTGTCGATATGGACTTTTCCGCTAAAAATAAGGGTCTTGAGGTTGATACCGAATGCCATTTCGCGCGCAGCAAGCAACGTCTCCTTTTGATATGGCGCCGAACCTTTGAGCCTGAAATCCTCGAGAGTGAGGGTGAGCGAAGGAAAATGATTAAAAAACGAGAGGTCGGCTTTAGAGAAATTCATTTCGCCGTTGAGCCGTTCATTGGCAAACAACTTGACTTGTTGGGCTACTCTTCCCGGAAACAAGACGGGCAATAAAACCATCAACAACAACACGGTGGCTACCAAAACACCCGACACTTTTAAAACTTTGACAACTAAAGACTTCGCTGGTTTTTTCATGCCGCGAAAATACGGCTCCTATTGGATTTTAACAAAAAAAACACCCTAATAATTATCGCCCAAAAAAGAAAAGGCCTCCTGCGAACAGAAGGCCCAATCCTAATAAAATTCAACTAACTCAAAATTTTATTGCTTAACCAGTTTAATGGTTTTGGTGCGTTGCGATGCATCGGTCACCTTGACCATATAGATTCCTCTAGACAATTCGCTGGTATCATATTTAAAACCGTTTTGCTGCGAGGTGAATGATTTCACCAATTGCCCTGTGATTGAATAAATCTCAACGCTTGCCGTATCGGCATTGACTGAGAAATGGTCGCTGGTTGGATTCGGGAACAAAGCAATTGAATCGGTTCCTTTTAACGTGGTCGTGGCAAGCAATGAAGGCTTATTGCCAAAAACCCTGAATCCGCCTGCAGGCAAATTGATCGCTGCCGAGGTACTCGACACATTGTAAACAGAATTGTCCATCAGGTTGTACCAGGTTCCGGTATACGGGAAATCGGGCGTGATGTCTAGCGCAGACACCGAGAAGTTGGCCAAAACCACTACGTTCTGGATCTGATCGGCCGGTAAAGTGTTGTCGTAAATGTAAATGCGCTGTTTGAGATTAGATCCGTTGGTGCTGATGGCGTAATTGCCTTCAAAAACCGGTTCGTTTTTCTTAAGGTCGATAAAGCGCGCCCAGTTCTCGTGGATTTGGCCGCGATCGGTATCGCCAAGCCAGTTGTTGGCCCATTGGGGTTGGGGCTTGGTGGCGAGTTTGCAATCTCCGGGGGTTGCATCGCCTTCGGAGTTGACCGATCCGTCATCACAGGTGTAGATGGAATCATCCATACCCAAATCGGCGAAGTGCCAGATCATTTTGGGGCCGGGAACGAGGATCGATGTGGCTCCGATAGCCGACATCCTGCCCAGGGCATTCTGCAGGTTTCCTAACGGAGAGTTGGTTCCGGCAGGATTCCCGTAGGTTTGCGACTCGTACATGATACGGTCCTTGTCGTGACTCTCGGGGTAACCCATGAGGCGTTTTCCGGTAAATCCGGCGTGTGCAAGGTGCCCAATCCTTGAAATATCGGCCGAAGCCGGATAACCCAAGCCAAGTTGTTTGTACGCGTTGTACATTTCGCCCCACATCATTACTCCTTTGCTGGGTGTTTCGTTGAGCCTCCAGTTGGCCCAGACAGCTTCTTCATTGTCGGCTCCGAGGTGTTCAAAAATTACATAGTGTGTCAAATCGCCGTTCCATGAACCCGGATTGGAAGAGTTGTCTCCAAACCACGAGTAATCGGCGTATTCCTTGAGCACGTCGACTCTATCTTGCTGGTATGAGTTGGTACAGGCGTCGCTGCCGGTACAGTTCTGTGTAAATCCTTTGGTCAAATCCCAACGGAAACCGTCGATATGAAACTCCTCTATCCAATGCCTGATGGTTCTTTTTACATACCTTTTGGTTCTGGTCTGTTGGTGGTTGAAGTCATTACCCACACTATAACTGTGCGTAGCGGTCATGTTGAAATACGGGCTTTCTGAACTTGGGCCGCCCCAACCGTCGCCATCGGGATCGTTCATCCACATGCGATTCATGGGGTTTCTGCCAAATGCATGGTTGAGCGCCACATCAAGGATCACCGCAATACCGTTGGCGTGGCAGAGGTCGATGAATTCCTTTAATTTAGCGGCTGGTCCGTAGAATTTGTCGAGTGCAAGGTGGAATACGGTATTGTATCCCCAGCTTTCGTTGCCTTCAAACTCCATAACTGGCATCAATTCGATGGCGTTGATGTTGAGGCTTTTGAAATAGTCGATTTTGTCGATCAAATCCTGGTACGTACGGTGCTCGTCAAAATCCCGCACTAGTACTTCATATACTACAAGGTCTTCTTTTTTTGGTTTGCTAAAGTTGGTTACTTGCCAGTTGTAAGGCGTCTCGCCCGTCTTCAAAACGGTAACTTCACGTTCCTGACCTGCTGGATAAACCGGCATATTGGGATAAGAAGTAGCGGGAATGTACTGATCGTCAAAAGGAGATAACACCAATGTAGAATATGGGTCGGCTGTTTTCACCAATGCCGGTGAGTTTGCAATCGGCGTGGTATCGACTACCCAGTATTGGTAGGTGTAATTGGTGCCTGGCGTTAAACCGGTAAGTTCGAGCCAGAATTTAGAGGATGATACATCTTTCTTCATGGCGTAAGTCGCGTCGGGTTGCCAGTTGTTGAAACTTCCTGCTACGTATACGAAATCCTTGAGTGGTGCATCCAAAACCAAAGTGGCTTTGGTGGCATCCGATGGGTTGATATTGATTCCCTCCTGCAAACTAGCCGAAGGCAATGCCTGCATGTTAGAACCAGGATTCACTATAACCGCAAATTTGCGCATCTGTGTGGCAGCGCCTTGGGTGATTTCGAGTTCATAATTCTGATTCTGAGTAATACCCGTATGGTTGAATGCATACGAAGTGCCCGAAGCCGTATTGATGCTCACACCATTGGCTTTTAGGTTGTAGTTTGCCGAACCATTCGTATTGGTTGCTGCAACAGCAAGGCTTCCACCAGAATTAATGATTGTGGTACTGTTGTTGGCCGGTGCATTGAGGCTCACCTGAAAATAACCTACGTTGAAGATAAAATCCCCACAACTGGTGGGCTTCTTTAGGGTCTGTGTCCCAGTGGCATTCCTAAATACCATCCCCAATTTAGACGCGTTTGCCTGTTGGGTTGCGTTAATATTGAAATAGGTGCTTGGTGTAAGGGTAATGCTCCAGGTACCATTGCCGTTGTTGGTCATGAGACCCACGTTGTCATCCTGTCCCCAATTGCCCACAACCGAATAGCCAAAAGCATTGGTTTCGTTTCCAATACCGGCATGCATGTACACTTTGGCCGGATTGGCACCCATAGAATTACAGGTTGCGCTTGCAAACGACGCTGTGATGGTAATGGGCTCATTGACGTTAAATGTCGATGGTGTGATGGTAACTTGTGCCGACATCGATAGCGCGCACAGGAAAAAAACCACACCCAAAAAAATACTCTTTTTCATACTCTTTTATTTATGTGAAAAAAGGGCTGTTTTTATAATACAGCCCTGTTTTTCGGATTTAAGAAAATTCTTTACGGAGTTGCCGTAATGCTATAGGTATAGTCTCTCGGCTTGCGCAAGTCCAGAACAATGTCATAACTTGTTGTACTGGGCGGATTACGCAATCCCGGTACCGCAAGCTCGTTGGTTGGCAATGAAGCCAATGTCGTGGTGTTTGCAACGTAGGACAAAAGTGGCCCTCCAAAATCTGAAGTTCCTGGACTTGCTGCCTGATACTTCCCTAACAAAATCTGGTTCCCGGTGGCGCGGAATTTAAATCCATAGCCGTTTTTAAGCGTGATGGTGAGTTTTAACAAACCGTCGGCAGGGTCGTACGTCATGGGAACATTTGCCAGCTGTAGGACCGATTTCCCTGTACCAAAAACATTCCATGCAACAGGTCGTACCGAGTAGGTAAGGTCGCCGCTTGCCGGCAGGTTTGCCCTTACCAGATACAATCCTGCGGTTGCCACTACATAACCATCCCCATTAAGAACTAAGTTGGAGAATGCGCCGCTGTTGTCGTCGCCGTAGACTGTTGCTGAATCGAAAAGGTTGCAGGAACTTGCCTTGTAAAATTTGTAAGTACCTGGCTCTAGATACATATAACCTTCGTAATCGGTGTTCAGGATACCTGAAGCAGCCATTTTACCCGTGCTTGCCGTGATAACATTGCTCGATGAAAAAGCCATTAACGGCAAATCGGTCAAATATGGAGTGACGTTTAATGTTACCACGTTGGAGTATTGCACAAAGGCTTTAGCGGGCACCAGTCCTAAGGTTGATTTTACCCTAACGTCAATGTCTACCGATTGACAGGGTGTAAATCCTACCTGATTAATTAATTCGTTCAAATAACCCACGGTCCAACTATAGGTTCTATTTGTAATCACGTCAGCATCGAGTACCGCGTTAACAGGGTTGGCAAAATTGGTACCGCTCTTTGCAATTTCAATGGTGTAGTCAGATACTGACGCGACTCCGTTATTGCTTTCTCCCCAGGTTAAGGTAAGTAATTCATTGGCTGCGTCGGTAGGTGTCAACACAAACTGCGTCCCTTGCTCAGGCGTGTTTAGTGTGAATCCGTTTGCCTGAGCCACCGGGTCTTTGTCCTGATCTGAGCAACTGATTACGCCAGAAATCAAAAACAAAGCAATTACCGTTTTAAAAATATTTTTCATTTATCAAAGTTTAAATTAATACCCTGGATTTTGCGTTAGGTTTGGATTGGCCTGTCTTGCTGTCAACGGAATAGGAAACAGCTTATAAGTATCTGGAATTGAGGCTCCGGCAGGCACTCCGCCTTTCCAGGGCCAAAGATAAGACCCGCCGCTAAACTTGCCAAACCGAATGAGGTCGGTGCGTCTATGGCCTTCAAAATTTAATTCTCTTCCACGTTCATCAAGGATAAAATCAAGTGTCAAATCTCCTGTAGCGACTGAACTGGCATTCGATCGGTTCCTAACCGCATTGACATAGGTCAAAGCCTGAGAAATATTCGCGCCTGACGCACCTCTGACGGCACATTCTGCATACATCAAATAAGCATCTGCTAATCGATACAACGGAAAATCGGTATTGGAGAATGAGGTTGGAGTAGAAGCTCCGGAGAAATTGGAGTTCCTGAACTTGGTTGAAGGAAATCCGTCGGTCCAAGTCTTGTAATTGGTCATCTCATAATTGTGCCCTTGCGTCCAGAATGCATGAGCCCGATCATCGGGAGACGAAGCCAAGTCAGCCGCACTTGCTCCAAACAGACCATACCAGGCTTTTGTAGCGCGGTGACCGCCCCACCCGTCTGTGGCGCCAAAATCAGACAATGTCATGGTGTCACTGCTCAAACTACCGTTTACCAAATAAGTAGTGTTGGCATAACTTTGACTCACGAGCGCGTCGGCTATGAGCGGGAAAATAATTTCGGTAGAAGTGTTGTTGTCTGCAGAAAACAAGCTTTGAAAATTGGTTGCCAAGCTGTAGCCACCTTCATCAATTACCTTTTTTACATAAACTGCGGCATCATCGTACCTTGGTTGACCTGTATAAACCTCGGCGTTCATGTAAAGTTTTGCGAGTAGCATCCGCACGGTAGCTTTGTTGGCGCGACCGTAATTGTTAGTTTGCGGTATAATTGGTTCAATGGCCAAGAGCTCACTTTCTACATAACTAAACATTTGTTGTCTGGAAGACTGCGGCTTAGGATCGATAGAACCCAAATCGTCCTCAGTAACGATAACACCCTTTCCGAAGCAATCAATCATATAATAGTAAGCTAATGATCGGATGAAACGCAACTCTGCAATATACTGTTCTTTATTAGCGATATCCACAGTCTTTAGTGCTTTGATGATATTGTTGCTGTTAGGTACCGTGTAATAAACCCTATCATAAAGGTATCTGAAAAACTTGTTGTTTTCATCCCAGTTAGAAGTCGTGGTCAATTGATCAAGTCCATCGTCTCCCCAGCGGTTTTTCATATCGTCAGCGGTAAAATCCTGAAGATTGATGATGCCGCGAAGGAAACCTGTCTCTCCTTTATCTGCGCCGCTGATATCAGAACTTCCGGGTCCGTCGGGTCCAGTTAACGCAAAGGTACCATACATCTTAGACAAGAGTCCTTGTACTGCATTGGGATCTTTCTTAAGCAAATTTTCGAGAGAAAGTTCAACTTTAGGCTCTGTATTCAAGTCATCCGTGCACGAAAACAGTACGAATGCCAATAGAAACAACCCGGTTAATTTGAATTTAAAATTTTTCATAATTGCTTTTTTTTAAAAATCTAAACTTACGCCAAAACTATACACTGTAGGTCTTGGGTAAAAATTGTTATCGATGCCATTGAAGTTTTCAGGATCCTGACCTGAGTACTTGGTTACAATGAATAAATTGTTGGCTGCTACATAAAATCTCGCAGACGCTGATTTGAAAAACTTAGGAAACTTATATCCCAAAGTGATATTTTCACATCTTAGGAACGCAGCATCCTCAAGGAAATAGTCAGAGTATTGGATGTTACCCTGAACATTGGTAAAAGGAATTTCATTTGCCAGGATGTTGCTCAAGCTGTTTGTGTTGATTGGCACTACGCGATCTACATAACCGGCAACGAGATTTCTGGAATTGTAAACTTTACCATCCAATTGACCTCTGAAACTGGCGTTCAAATCCCAGTTTTTGTAGTTGAAACTGGTTCCGAAACCAAAAGTCCAATTGGGTCTGAAAGCTACATTGTAACGGTCGTCATTACTAATTTTTCCGTCGCCATTCCTATCTACGAAAGCGCCCTGTATCGGGTTTCCTGCTTGGTCATAAATCTGTTCGAATACCCAGGCCGAATAGGGCTGCTCTCCAACAACGTGTCTACCGATTTTCACACCGGTTCCGTTTGGCAATGAAGATTCGTCTGCTAAAATCTCCGAAACACCTTTCAAATCAGTCACTTCGCCAACATTGTACGCAATATTTCCGCTGAGCTCCCAATTCAAGTTTTCTGTATCAATGACTTTTACAGCCAGTGAGACCTCAACCCCTTTGTTGGTCATTGATCCTACGTTGGCGATAAACTCGTTCGTAAGCGACTGGCCTGGCAATCCGGGAACCTTGGCAAGCAAATCTTCGGTAACCCTTCTATATACGTCAACAGAACCAGATAAAGCACTATTTTTGAAAAATGCAAAATCAATTCCCGCGTTGTAGGTAGTTGTTGTTTCCCAAGTCAAAGAGGAATCGTAAGGCTTGGCCGAATAGGTGTTGATACCCGGTAAATACTGGCTTTGCGGGTTTCCGGCCGCAAAAATTGGTGTGTACGGATAAAAGCTTCCGGCAGTTCCCGAAATGTTTTGCTGTCCGGTGATTCCGTAACCCAGCCTTAGTTTCAAATCAGAAATCGTCTTAGAGTTCTCGAGAAATGATTCGTCTGCTATTTTCCACGCAAAACCGGCAGCCGGGAAGTAACCCCATCTGTTTTCTTTAGAGAATAATGAAGAAGCATCTGCCCTAAAGGTCAAGGTGAACAAGTATTTATTGGCTAAATCTACGTTTGCACGTCCAAAAAACGACTGAAGGTTAGAAACGTTGTAATACCTGTTGTTCGGATTCTGCTTATCGACATCTACTTCTCGTAGACCCGTTGTCAAATTGTAAATATACTTTGACTTATAACCGTCGTTTACAAAATTCTGATAAGAGTAACCTGCTTGCGCATCCACCCTGCTCACAAATCCCTTGAGGTTTTTTGTATAAGCGAGGTAGGCATCCATGGTTTTGTTGGTGATGGTCTGGTCTTCTCTATAGTTGATTCCCGGATTGAACAGGTAATTGGTGTCCGGGTCTGTCTCTGCATTGAATCGATACGTTTGCAGTGAATTGTTGGCAAATGTCTCTTCAATGTTCGATCGCGAAGCTTCTATCCCTAAGTTTAAAATCGCCCTGAGGTCAGGAAAAAAATGCAACTTATAGTCGAATTCAATATTTCCCAATAATTTTTCTACCGCTTCAGGACGTTGTCTTTGCTCTAAAATCGCCAGCGGGTTGGTTTGTCCGTCAATGTTGTAACGACCGGTACCGGCGTCAAGTTTAGTCGCTTGATAGTAGCCAACGAATCTGTTATTGGGACTTGCTCCATAAATGGGTTTAGTTGGATCCATGTTCAATGCACCTCCAAAAACGCCGCCTTCATCGATAACATTTTTTTCTGACCGAAACACCTTAGCGTTCATATCAATTTTTAAATGATCGTTAAAGAGCATAGGTGTAAGCTTTAACGACCCTGAAATCCTTTCGTAGTCATTGGTTTTCACCAAACCTTCTGAATTCACATAACCCACAGAGGCACGAAACGGGAGCTTCTTAAAAAGATTGGCCCTAGCGCTTAAGTTGTGTTCATAAGAATACGAATTTCTGTAAATCGCCTCTTGCCAATCGGTATTGTACAAAATTCGGCCTTCAACTTCGGGAGTCAAAGGATTGTCCTGACCGGCTACATTTTCACCCGGATACGCCGGATCATCAATCCCCAGGAATCGTGTGAGTTCAGGATGAAAGTTTTGAATGAATCGCGTGTAATTAGGACCGTCCATCATTTGTATTTTGCGGCTGTCGGTCACATATCCGATAGAAGTACTGGCCGAATAGTTGAATTGTGGAGCACCCGAACTTCCTTTTTTGGTAGTGATAATGATTACACCATTTGATGCCCTCGAACCATAAATGGCTGTTGCTGAGGCATCTTTAAGAATCGAGAAACTATCAATGTCATTAGGATTCAATAGTGAGAATGGATTGGCAACGCCTGCCGGATTGGTGTTGTCGATAGGCACTCCATCAACTACGATCAACGGGTCATTGCTACTGCTGAGCGAAGAACCACCTCTAATCCTGATGTTGGGCGCAGAATCTGGTGCACCACCATTTGTGGTAATCCTGACTCCAGGTGCTTTTCCAGTCAACAATTGCTCGGCCGACACCACTGGTCCTTTGTTGAAATCCTTGGCAGAGATAAGGGTTACTGATCCCGTGGCATCCTTCTTCTTCACAGAGCCATATCCCAAGACAACCACCTCCGTGAGCTGGTTAGACTCCTCCTGCATCGCAACAACAACATTCGCCTGAGAATTATAAGTAACGCTCGCATTTTTATACCCCAAATAAGAAAAAACGATGACGTCGCCTTTCTTTACACCGGTCAATTTGAACCTTCCGTCAAAATCGGTTTGGGTGCCGCTGGGCGAACCTTTTACTACCACATTTACACTGGGCAACGGCTGCTTTGAACCTTGGTCAGTGACCGTTCCTTCAAGCGTTTGCGCCAGTATGCCAAGCGGCAGGAAAAGTAATAAAAATAACAACTTTTTGTAAATTGTTTTCATACATTTTGTTTAAGTTAGAATTAGTGTTTTGTGCGCTTATACTTATACTTCGAATGTTAAAAATAACTAAAAATCAGGACGGTTTAAAATTCACTCATTTAATTGTGACTCGAAAACGTTTTCGTGTTGAAAACTTTCGGAAATACGCATATTTTTAAGGGGAATATTTCGATTAACCAAAATTAAATTTATCTTTATTCGCAAATCAATTTTTATCAAAACCGCATGAAAAGGAAAGTCACTTTAAAGCAAATTGCCAAAGAATTGGATGTCTCAATTTCGACCGTTTCAAAGTCACTTCGGGACAGTCCAGAGATCAGCGAAGACACCCGCCAAAAAGTTCAGGCTTTTGCCAAATTGTACAACTACAAGCCCAACCTCATTGCGCTGAGTTTGAAGAACAAAAAAACCAAAACCATAGGCATTATCATCCCCGAAATTGTGCATCACTTTTTCGCCACCGTCATTAGCGGCATCGAGCACGTGGCCAATAAACGCGGCTACAACGTCATCGTCACGCTATCCGACGAATCCTTTGACAAAGAAGTCATCAACATGGAAATGCTTGCCAACGGCAGTATCGACGGTTTCATCATGTCGCTCTCCAAAGAAACCCAACTCAAGAAAGATTTCCACCACATCACCGAGGTCATCAATCAAGGAATGCCCGTTGTGATGTTCGACCGCATCACCAACGATATATTGTGCGACAAAGTCATCATAGACGACAACCTCGCCGCTTTTGAGGCCGTACGCGACCTGATTAAAAAAGGCTTCAAGAAAATCGCATTAATCACCACCGTAGACTACGTGAGTGTTGGGAAATTGCGAACCGAAGGCTATCGCAAAGCGCTGCGCAACCATGAGATCACTGTCGATGAAGACCTGATCCTTAAAATCGAAGACACCGAAAATTGCGACGACCAGATCGAAGCGCTCATCAACAAAACCAGGCCCGACGCGATTTTTGCAGTCAACGAACTGTTCGCCGTTACTGCCATCAAGGCCGCCAAAAAGCTCGGACTCAAGGTGCCCGAAGACATTTCTGTGATTGGATTTACAGACGGCATCATCTCGAAATATTCCTCGCCAAGCATCACGACGGTCAGCCAGAACGGCATCAAGATGGGCAACAAAGCCGCACAAATGTTAATCGAAAGGCTCGAGTCTGAGGACGAAGAAGAAGAACATTACAAGACCGAAGTCATCGAGACGCACCTGGTCATCAGAGAATCTACGCCAACGTTGTAGTTTTGTTAAGTAATTGAAAATCAACGGTTAAATTTTGATTTTTTGCTGCTTTTGCAAATGTTAATTTCTCCTAATGCCTTTTTGAAAAGAAATTTATTATATATTTACCGCCAAATATCAGGACTTATACTTTACTTCGAAAATTTAGTAAGTTTTGATAAGCATCGCGCTTATCGTATTCATTTTAAATTACGATAATGGAAAAGCGTAAATTAGGTTTCTGGGAAATCTGGAACATGAGTTTCGGGTTCCTCGGGATACAATTTGGTTTTGCACTGCAGAACGCCAACACTTCAAGAATTTTTGACACGCTGGGTGCAGATGTCGACAAAATCGGACTTTATTGGTTAGCAGCTCCTTTAACGGGACTTATCATCCAGCCCATCGTCGGTTACTTTTCTGACAGGACCTGGACCAGACTCGGCAGGAGACGACCTTACTTTTTAGTCGGAGCGATTCTTTCGGCCATCGCGCTTTTCATTATGCCCAATTCCCCAACGCTTTGGATTGCCATCGGAACCTTGTGGATTATGGACTCGTCGATCAACATCTCCATGGAACCCTTCCGGGCGTTCGTCGGCGACAACCTGCCTGAAAGCCAGCGCACGCTTGGTTTTGCGATGCAGAGCTTTTTTATCGGAGCCGGAGCCGTTGTAGGTTCGGCACTTCCTTACATTTTCACGAATTGGTTCAACATCAGCAACACTGCACCAGAAGGTATTATTCCCGATTCGGTGAAATGGTCTTTCTACGTAGGCGGCATTGTATTCCTGCTAGCCGTATTGTGGACGGTATTCAAATCTAAGGAATATTCGCCCGAGGAACTGGAAGCTTTTGAAGAGGCCAAGCGAGAAATTTCAACCAAAAACCACCACGAAAAAATGGACACCCAAAGTGGCGTGACCATTTCCCGACAATTTATTATCGGTTTGGTTTTGCTCATTGTTGGCGCAATAGCCTCGGTTTATGTACACCATATCAATTCGCAGGGCGAAGGCAACGAGCACAAAGAGCTCTACATCCTTTCTTTTGGATTGTTGATTGTAGGTTTCCTTTTCGCGCTGGTTTCCCAATTGCGCAAACGAGAAGTCCGCAACGGATTCACCATCATCGTCACCGATTTATTGAATATGCCCAAGACGATGAAACAACTCGCCTGGGTGCAATTTTTCTCTTGGTTTGCGCTTTTTGCGATGTGGATTTATACCACCAAATCGGTGACCGGACACGTTTTCGGAACCGAAGATTCTACCTCAAAACTTTACAATGACGCAGCCGATTGGGTTTCTGTCATGTTTACCGTTTACAATGGCGTTGCCGCTGCCGTAGCCTTCTTGCTTCCGGTATTGGCACGCAGAACCAGCAACAAATTCACACACATGCTCGCGTTGATTGCGGGAGGAATCGGGCTCATCTCGATTTACTTCCTGTCTGACAAAACCGGTTTATTGCTTGCGATGATCGGCGTCGGGATTGCGTGGGCGAGTATCCTTTCGATTCCGTATGCGATGCTTTCAGGAGCCTTGCCATCGAGTAAAATGGGATACTACATGGGTGTTTTCAACTTCTTCATCGTGATTCCGCAGATCGTCGCGGGAACGATATTAGGGTTTTTAGTGAAAGACTTTTTCAACAGTGAGCCGATTTATGCCCTGATCGTCGGCGGATGTTCTATGATTCTTGCCGGACTGTTGACACTAGGTGTTTCAACCAACAAAAAGATTGACATTAATGAATAAAAAAGCATTCATCTTCGACCTCGATGGCGTGATTGTAGACACGGCCAAATACCATTTCCTTGCCTGGCAGAAAATTGCCGACGAGCTTGGCATCGCCTTTACGCCAGAGCACAACGAAGATTTAAAAGGAGTGAGCCGTGTGCGTTCGCTCGATTTGATTTTACAATTAGGAAAAATAGACGCTTCACAAGCCGACAAAGATAAATGGCTCCAACAGAAAAATGAGGATTACCTGTCGTACCTCACCGATATGGATTACAGCGAAATCCTGCCAGGTGTTGCGCCAATCCTGCAATTTCTCAAAGAACACCACCAACCCATCGCGCTCGGTTCGGCGAGTAAAAACGCAAGACCGATCCTCGAAAAAACCGGAATCATTTCGTATTTCGACGTAATCGTAGACGGCAACGATGTATCGAACGCCAAACCCGACCCCGAAGTTTTTGTCCAGGCCGCCAGGTTGCTCGGCGTGGACAACAAGGATGCGGTGGTTTTCGAAGACTCGGTTGCAGGCGTGCAGGCAGCCAACATCGCCGGAATGACCAGCGTGGGCATCGGCGAGGAAAAAGTGCTGCACGAAGCCAAGTATATCTTCAAGGATTTTACCTATATGGATACTAGTTTCCTAGAAATGTTCATCAAAAAATAAATCATCATCAATTCAATATAAAAAAATCAATCAGCATTAATTTAGAAAGACAATGAATCAGGATTACATTAAACCAGACAACTGGTCGGTGATAGAAGAGGGATTTGATGCCGAAAGGGTAAAATCATCCGAAAGCTTGTTCAGTATCGGGAACGGTGCCATGGGACAACGCGCTAATTTTGAAGAGACATACACCGGCGAAACCTTCCAGGGCAGCTACATCGCCGGGATTTATTACCCCGATAAAACCAAAGTGGGCTGGTGGAAAAACGGTTATCCCGAATATTTCGCCAAGGTTTTAAATGCGCCCAACTGGATCGGGATCGACATTGAAATCAACGGTGAAACGCTCGATTTGAATACGATTAAAGTGCGTAATTTCCGCCGCGAACTCAACATGCAACAAGGCTGGTACAACCGTTCGTTTGAGGCAACATTGCAGAACGGCACTGAGATTTCGGTAAATGTCAACCGTTTCCTGTGCATGGAACTTGACCAGGCAGGTGTGATTAATTACGAAATCACGCCACTTAACCAAGACGCAAAAATCACCTACAAACCTTACATCGATGCAGGCGTACACAACGAAGACGCCAACTGGGAAGAAAAATTCTGGGAACCGCTCGACGTGAAACATTCGGGCAACGAAGCATTTGTGACCGCTCGTACCTTCAAGACGCACTTTACTGCGACGACGTTCATGCAGAACGACATCCTCAAAAATGGCAGCTCGCTTAATATAAAACCCGAAAACGTTAGTACCGACAAAGAAAAAGTGCAATTCGAATATACGGTCGATGTTGCCAAAGGCGATGTTGCCTCGATCCATAAAATCGGCGGCTATACCGTTTCGATGAATCACAACGACACGTATGCTGCGGCACAAAGCGTCATCCAAAAAGCTTTGCAAAAAGGCTATGAGCAATTGTTCGACGACCAAATCAAGGCCTGGGCGAAAATCTGGGACATGTCAGACATCACCATCGATGGCGACGTCAAGGCGCAACAAGGCATCCGTTTCAATATTTTCCAACTCAACCAAACCTATTCGGGTAAAGATTCGCGACTCAACATCGGCCCGAAAGGCTTTACCGGAGAAAAATACGGCGGATCGACCTATTGGGATACCGAAGCCTATTGCATCCCGTTTTACATGGCGACCAAAGACCAGCAAGTGGCCAGAAACCTGTTGACTTACCGTTACAACCAACTCGACAAAGCGATTGAAAATGCGCAGAAACTCGGTTTCAAAAACGGCGCGGCTTTGTATCCGATGGTGACCATGAACGGCGAAGAATGTCACAACGAGTGGGAAATCACCTTCGAGGAAATCCACCGCAACGGTGCCATCGCATTTGCGATTTTCAACTACAACCGATTCACCGGCGACTACTCGTACATTCCCGAAAAAGGACTCGAAGTCTTAATCGGAATAGCAAGATTCTGGCAGCAACGCGCCAATTTCTCAGCCGATAAAAACAAATATGTCATCCTCGGCGTGACCGGCCCCAACGAATACGAGAACAACGTCAACAACAATTTCTACACGAATTACATCGCCAAATGGTGTATCGATTATACACTCGAACAGATTGCGAAAGTAGCTTCTGAATACGCTTCCGATTACAACCGCATCGCCCAAAAAACCAACATTACCGATACTGAATTGCAAAGCTGGAAGAAAGTCGCAGACCAAATGTATTTCCCGTTTTCGGAACAATATAATGTCTATTTGCAACAAGACGGTTTCCTCGACAAAGAACTCGTCCGCGTCGCCGACCTTGACAGAAGCCAGCGCCCCATCAACCAAAAATGGTCTTGGGATAGGATTTTACGTTCGCCTTACATCAAACAAGCCGACGTTTTACAAGGATTTTATTTCTTCGAGGACCATTTCACCAAAGAAGAGCTGCGCCGCAATTTTGAATTTTACGAATCCTTTACCGTACACGAAAGTTCGCTTTCGCCGTGCGTACACTCTATTCAGGCTGCCGTTCTGGACAAGATGGACATGGCCTACACCTTCTATTTGCGCACTTCGCGTTTAGATTTGGATGACTACAACAAGGAAGTCGAAGAAGGTTGCCACATCACCTCAATGGCAGGCACCTGGATGAGTATCGTGGAAGGGTTCGGCGGCATGCGCGTCAAGGAAAATGCCTTGCATTTCGCGCCCAAAATCCCAAAGCAATGGGAAGGGTATTCGTTCAAGATCAATTTCAGGAATCAAATATTAAAAGTGGCTGTGCACCAGAATGAGACGAAGTTCTCGATCGATGGCGATAAGGAACTCACGGTTTATGTAAATGGGAATGCGGTGCTCGTAGAGCCGAATAGTTTGGTTACGGTTTAGTTCTTTGGCGCCACGAGCGGGCTGTTCGCTTTATCTTTTTTGTTTTGCAAACAAAAAAGGATGCCGCTGCCATCCCTGGCGCGATTTGGTATCACCGGGAGATTTCGGTCTTTAATCGTTTTTCTTAACTATTGTCTTGCCACAAAAGTTACAAAAAGGCAGTCGGCACATAAAATTTGCTAAAAATCAATGCCAAAAACCTAAACGAAAAAAACTCGCCTGCGGCTCAAACAGCTTTTCGTTCTTAACGGCTTTTGGCATTGATTTTCTTAACGCAAATTCTATGACTGCCGCGCCAATTCTGAAGTGTTTATTGATTTTCGGCTTGCCCGCTGCGCCGAAAATTCTAAACCGGATGATTCATCCTTTGATTAAAGAACTTTCTTAGGAGGATTTTTCGTGCGGCGCCAGCAAACGACCCGAGGCTTTAGCCGAACTGGCGAAGCAAAAATAAAATAAATACTTCCTCTTATAAGGCCTTCGGAGAAAAAGCGTGAAAAGCAATGAAAAAATCGGCAGCGGGAGCGTGAAAAGTGAGCTTGCAAAGCGAACGGCTTAGCGCACGCCCGATTTTTGAAGTAGCTTTTAGCTTTTTATTCGCAAAGCCTTGATTTTTTGCTTCTTTTGTATCAAGACAAAAGAAGAAATAAAACAACAACAATGAAAAAACTATTCCTTCTCGTAACACTCGTTACCATCACCGCCGCAGCGCAGCTGCAAAGAGTTGAACCCCCATTCTGGTACGCCGGAATGAAAAACCCCGAACTCCAAATCCTATTCTACGGCAAAAACATCGCCGAGAATGCGGTAACCGTTTCCAACAAAATCGTCATTACCAACGTCCAAAAAACCGAAAACCCCAACTACCTCTTCGTCACCATCGACACCAAAAATGTAGCGGCGCAAGATTTGGTCTTTACTTTTTACAAAGGCAAAAAAGTCAGTTTCACCAAAAATTACAGCCTCAAAAACCGCAGGGCCAATTCGTCTCAGCGCAAGAGTTATGACGCTTCGGATGTGATTTACTTGCTCATGCCCGACCGTTTCGCCAACGGCAATCCCAACAACGACAGCACGCCCGACACCACAGAAAAAGCAAACCGTTCCAATCCATCCGGACGACATGGCGGCGACATCGCGGGGATTCTCAAAAACCTCGACTATATCCAACAGCTCGGTGCAACCGCCATTTGGGCTACACCGCTATGCGAAGACAACGATGCGCGCGGTTCGTACCACGGCTACGGCCAATCCGACGTTTACAAGATTGATTCGCGATACGGAACAAATGAGGATTATTTGAAATTATCTGCCGAACTCCACAAGCGCGGCATGAAAAATATCCTCGACTACGTCACCAACCACTGGGGTTGGCAGCATTGGATGTACAAGGATTTGCCCACTTACGATTGGGTGCACCAGTTTCCGGGTTACTCGCAATCCAATTACCGCATGACCACGCAGTTTGACCCGAACGCTTCAGATATTGATCGCAAAAATTGTGTTGATGGTTGGTTTGTACCGTCGATGCCCGATTTGAACCAATCCAATCCGTTGGTCTTAAACTACCTCATCCAAAACGCCATCTGGTGGATTGAATACGCCGACCTCGACGGCTTCCGTGTCGACACTTATTCGTATAACGACAAAATCGGGATCGCCAAATGGACCAAAGCCATCACCGATGAATATCCGTATTTCAACATCGCGGGCGAAGTCTGGATGCACGACCAGGCGCAAATGGCCTATTGGCAAAAGGACAGTAAAATAGGTGCCATTGACAGCTACAATTCTTATTTGCCAACCGTGATGGATTTCACGCTGCACGACGCCTTCGGGTCAATCTTCAACGAAGACGAAGCCCAATGGGACAAAGGCATGATCAAGGCATACGATAATTTCACGAACGACTTCCTGTACCCAAATCCCAACAGCATCCTCACGTTTATAGAAAATCACGACACCGCGCGTTTCAACGAAACCTACAAAGGTGATTTCAGCAAATACCGCATGGGACTCACCATGATTGCCACCATCCGCGGGATTCCTCAGCTTTACTACGGATCCGAAATCGGCATGATGGGCGACAAAGGCAAAGGAGACGGCGACATCCGCCATGATTTCCCGGGCGGCTGGAACGGCGATGCCAACAACGCTTTCACGGCTTCGGGCAGAACACCCGAGCAGTCCAAATTCTTCGACTTTACATCAAAATTGTTGCAATGGCGTAAAACCAACGATGTGGTGCACTTTGGGAAGATGAAACATTACATCCCTGAAAACAACGTATATGTTTATTTCCGTTACAACGACAAACAATCGGTGATGGTGGTGATCAACAACTCGGGCAAGCCTCAGACATTCAAGACGGCGCGTTTTGGCGAAAGCATCGGCAATTATAAAATGGGGAAAGATGTGCTCGACGGGAAATCCATCAATCTTCAAAATGAAATGACCATAGCACCAAAATCGGTACTGATCCTTGAATTGCAATAATCCATGAAAAAAATACTCTTTTTACTTTTTGTCACCGCGCTTTCTTTTGCGCAGAACCCAAACAGGAAATACGTTTCGCATGCGTTTAAAAACAACGTCCTTGAAATCAAAGTTTCGGATGGAACGTACCTGATTAAAGCCTATTCAAACAAAATCATCGAAACTTCATTTGTTCCCAATGGCGAAACATTCGACCCAAATTCTGAAGCTGTAGTCCTGAAACCATCAGGAAAATTGAAGTTTTCGGCAAAAAACGGGACTTTGCTTTTGACTACTCCAGAGCTCAACGTAAGGGTTACCGAATCGCCCTTTCAAATCAGCTATTTTAAGAACGACACGGAGATACTGTCGGAGAAGAGCGGCTACACCAAAAAAGATTCTACAGAAATCATCGATTTCAATCTCGACAAAACAGAATCGCTTTACGGCGGCGGATCACGCGCTGTAGGCATGAACCGACGCGGCAAACGTTTGCAGTTGTACAACCGCGCGCATTACGGCTATTCTGATTATGCCGAACTCCTTAACTTTTGTCTTCCGCTGGTGATGTCGTCTAAGATTTACGCCGTGCATTTTGACAATGCGCCCATAGGTTACCTTGACCTCGACAGTAAAAAAGACAATACTTTGGCCTATGAAACCGTCTCCGGACGCAAAACTTACCAAGTAATCGTGGGTGATTCCTGGGAGGATTTGATTTCCAATTACACCGATTTGACTGGAAAACAACCCATGCCTGCGCGCTGGACACTCGGCAATTTCTCTAGCCGATTTGGTTACCACGACCAGGACGAAGTCGAAAAAACCATCCAGAGATTTGAAACCGATACCATTCCCGTAGATGCGATCATCATCGATTTGTACTGGTTTGGCAAGAGCATACAGGGTACGCTGGGCAACCTCGACTGGGACAAGGAAACGTTCCCAAAACCCGAAAAAATGATGGCCGACCTCAAAACCAAGGGCGTCAAAACCATTTTGATTACCGAGCCGTTCATCATCAAGGGCACCAAAAAATGGCCAGAAGCTGTCGAACAGAAAGTATTGGCCACCGACAAAACCGGCAAGGCTGCCGAGTTTGATTTTTACTTTGGCCACACCGGAATCGTCGATGTGTTCAAACCCGAAGGCGCGGATTGGTTCTGGAATATCTACAAAAACCTCGTCAATCAAGGCGTTGGTGGTTGGTGGGGCGATTTGGGCGAACCCGAAGCCTTCGATTCTAAATGTATGACCGCAAAAGGCAAAGCCGATGAAGTGCACAATGTTTACGGTCACAACTGGGCGAAACTCGTTTTTGAAGGTTACCAGAAGGATTTTCCTAATGAGCGCCCGTTTATTTTGATGCGTTCGGGTTACTCGGGCTCGCAGCGTTATGGTATTGTTCCGTGGTCTGGCGATGTGTCGCGCAGTTGGAAAGGCTTGCAGTCGCAGCCCGAGATTTCGCTCCAGATGGGTATGCAGGGCATTGGTTACATGCACTCGGATTTGGGTGGATTTGCGGGTGATTATTTTGACAACGAACTATACCTGCGTTGGTTGCAATACGGCGTTTTCCAACCGATTTTTCGCCCGCATGCACATGAAGCCGTGGCGGCAGAACCCGTCTACAAAGACATCGTGACCAAAGCCAAAGCCAAAAAACTCGTTGAGTTGCGTTACCAGATGTTGCCATACAATTACACTATTGCCTTTGAGAACAACCAAAAAGGAACACCGCTGATGCGCCCCTTGTTCTTTGAAGAACCAACCAACAACCTCCTCTTGGGCAGCAGCGAATCGTATTTGTGGGGAAATGAATTGTTGGTACACCCCATTACCAAACCGGGCGTAAAATCTGCTTCGATGTACTTTCCTAAAAACAGTTCGTGGTTTGACTTCTTTAACGATAAAAAATACGAGGGCGGAACCACGCAACCCGTTCCTGTAAGTGAAGATCACATCCCGGTTTTTGCGCGCGGCGGTGCTTTTGTTCCGATGATCCAAACCATACAAAACACCTCAAAATATTCTTTAAGTTCGTTTGACCTGCATTTTTATTTCGATGAGAAAACCTCCAAAAGCTCGGGACAATTGTACAACGATGATGGCCAGACGCCAAATGCTTTTGAAAAAGGCACCTACGAATTGTTGCAATTCAATAGCAGTGTTGCCCCTCGTGAATTGACGTTGGTGCTACAGACCAAAACCGGAAAGTCTTTTGTTTCGGGCGATAAAAACGTATCACTCCAAGTACACAACCTCGATTCGAAAAAAATCCAAATTTCAGTAAACGGAAAAAATACTACCTTTAAACAGAACGGGACCACCATCGAGATTCCGGTTTTGTTGCAGAAAAACGCATCCATAAAAATTCAATATTAAGATGAGAAAACCACTATTGCTTTTAATTGCCTTGTTATTGACCACATCGATTTGTTCGGCACAAGCCAACCGAGGCAACGCCGAACCAAACGTAGCTAAAAAAAATACCGTGAAGAAAAAGCCCGTCACCGCCGCTGAGCCAACCCCGTTTGTCTGGGAAGGTGCCAACCTTTATTTTTTGCTCGTCGATCGATTCAACAACGGCAAACCCACGAAAACCGTCTATTTGGGTCGCAACAAAGAAACGGGCAAACTGCGCGGCTTTGAAGGTGGCAACCTGCGCGGCATCATCCAGAAAATCGACGAAGGTTACTTTGATAAACTCGGTACGAATGCCATTTGGATCACGCCGATTGTAGAGCAAATCCACGATGGTGTGGATGAAGGCACTGGCTTGAGTTATGGTTTTCACGGGTATTGGGCGCGCGATTGGACGAGTCTCGACCCCAATTTCGGCACCAAAAAAGACCTCGCCGAACTCGTTGAAAAAGCACACGCCAAAGGCATCCGCATTTTGCTCGACGGTGTCATCAACCACACCGGCCCAGTCACCAAAATAGACACAGTCTGGCCAGAAGGTTGGGTGCGCACTTCACCGCAATGCGACTACAAAACTTTTCAGGGAACCACCGAGTGTACGCTCGTGGCCAACCTACCCGACGTAAAGACAGAGAGCGACCAAGCTGTTGAATTACCCGGATTTCTCATCGCCAAATGGAAAGCGCAAGGCAAATATGAAAAAGAGATGGCGTCGCTCGATGCGTTCTTTAAAAGGACCGGTTATCCGCGTGCGCCACGTTATTACATCATCAAATGGCTCACCGATTACATTGCCGAATTTGGTATCGATGGCTACCGCGCCGACACCGTCAAACACACCGACGAAACCGTTTGGGCCGATTTCAAGACCCAGTGCGACTACGCTTTTGCCGAGTGGAAGAAAAACAACCCCAAGAAAGTACTCGACAGCAACAAATTTTACACGATTGCAGAAGTGTACAATTACGGCATTTCGGGCGGCAGACTGTTTGATTTTGGCGATAAGAAAGTCGATTATTACACGCATGGGTTTAATAATATGATCAATTTTGAATTCAAATGGGATGCACAAAAGGACTACAGTTTCCTGTTTTCTAAATACTCCGACAAACTTAACACTGACCTCAAAGGGTGCAGTGTCTTGAACTATGTTTCCTCGCATGACGACGGCAAACCATTTGACGCCAACCGCACCAAAAGCATCGAGAGTGCCATCAAACTCCTGCTTTCTCCTGGCGTTTCGCAGACCTATTACGGCGACGAAACAGGGCGTTCACTGGTGATAGAAGGCACCCAAGGCGATGCCACGCTTCGGTCGTTTATGAATTGGGACGATGTAAAAAACAATCCGGATACGCAACAGACGCTGGCACATTGGCAGAAACTCGGGCAGTTCCGCAAAAACCATCCGGCTGTTGGCGCGGGTGTAAACAAGGAAGTCAGTAAAAATCCGTACGTGTGCGAGCGCAGTTATACCAGAGGCAATTACTCGGATCGCGTCGTGATAGGTTTGGATTTGGCCAAAGGCGCCAAACAAATATCGGTAGGAACCGCGTTCAAAAACGGAACTGCTGTTCGCGACACCTATTCGGGAAAAACCGCGATTGTGGCCAATGGGAAAGTGAATTTGGATACGGAGTTTGATATTGTTTTGCTGGAGATTAAGAAATAGGAAAATAAAAATTAAAGACCGATTGCACAGATTTGCACAGATAATTTGTGGAAATTTGTGCAATCTGCCTTTGAACCATGACCAAAATCTTAAATATCGGACACCGCGGCGCCAAGGGACATACACCCGAAAATACGCTGGCTTCGTTTCAGAAAGCTTTAGATCTGGGTGTTGACGGCATTGAACTAGACGTACATTTGAGCCTCGACGGTAAAATCGTCGTGATTCATGATGAAACGCTCGACCGAACCACCAACGGGAAAGGGCTGGTGAACGCGCTGACAATGAAAACGCTCCGCACTTTCAGCATAGACAATGAACATTCGATTCCCTCTTTGCAAGAAGTCTTAGACCTGATCGACCGGCGATGTTTCGTTAACGTTGAACTCAAGGGCAATGCAACAGCAGAACCGGTAACCAGTTTGATTGAAAAATACATCGCAGAAAAAAACTGGCAATATTCCGATTTCATCGTGTCAAGCTTCGACTGGAAAATGCTCCAGGAAATCCGCGACCTCAATCCAAAAATCCCGATTGGCGTGCTTACCGCTACCGATTTGGATTTGGCCATCGCTTTTGCGGAACACTTCGGCGCTTATGCCATCCATCCGTATTACCATTTGCTAACGTCCGAAAACACGAGGCAGATGCAGAAAAAAGGGCTTAAGGTATTCGCCTGGACCGTCAATGAAACCCAAGACCTCGCCAAAATAAAATCATTCAACCCAGACGGTATCATCACCGACTTTCCCGACAAACTATGACAACACATTATGATATATTGGTTGTTGGCGGCGGCGCTGCGGGTTTTTTTACCGCCATCAACATCGCCGAGAACCAGCCGAAAATCAAAATAGCCATACTCGAGCGCGGGCAGGAAGTGCTTACCAAAGTGCGTGTTTCGGGCGGTGGTCGCTGTAATGTAACCCATGCGTGTTTTGTCCCGAATGAACTTGTGAAGTTCTATCCGCGGGGCGAAAAGGAATTGCGCGGGCCTTTTCACCAATTTTGTTCGGGCGATACCATTGAGTGGTTTGAGAAACGCGGCGTGGAACTCAAGATTGAGGAAGACGGGCGGATGTTCCCGGTGTCGGATTCGTCGCAGACCATCATCGACTGCTTTTTGTCGCTCGCTAAAAAATATAAAATCGAAATCTTGACAGGGCAAAGCGTCCAATCAATTTTCAAGACCGAAAAAACTTGGAAAGTCGAAACCAACCATGCCCAATTCAACTGTTCCAAACTCATCATGACTACCGGAAGCAACCCGAAAATATGGGAAATGCTTAAGAATTTAGGGCATTCGATTGTCGATCCGGTGCCGTCGTTGTTCACCTTTAATATCAAGGACAACCGGATTAAGGAACTTATGGGCGTTTCGGCACTGGCTTCGGTCAAGGTCAAAAATTCCAAACTCAAAGCAACAGGCCCATTATTGATAACGCACTGGGGCATGAGCGGTCCGGGGATTTTGCGATTGTCTGCCTGGGGTGCGCGCGAACTCGCCGAGCGCAATTACCAATTCGTGATTGAGGTCAACTGGCTCAACGATTGGAGTGTTGGGGAAACCGAAACGCACCTCAAGGAACTTAAGCTCGAACATTCAAAAAAGGTAGTGATCAAGAAATCCCCTTTTGACTTTCCTAACCGGCTTTGGGAAAAACTCGTTTTGGCCTCGGGCATTTCGGCCGAAACCAAATGGGCCGATTTGTCTAAAAAACATCTTATCGACTTGTCGAATCAATTGACCAATGCACAGTTTCAGGTCAATGGCAAAAGCACTTTCAAAGAAGAATTCGTAACTGCGGGCGGCATCGACCTTAAGGAAATCGACTTCAAGACGATGCAAAGCAAAATCCTACCCGATTTGTATTTTGCGGGAGAAATCGTAAACATAGATGCCATCACCGGCGGATTCAACTTCCAGAATGCCTGGACCAGCGGCTATATTTTAGCAAAGGCTATCCTCGGTTGAGCCACCAGATGCTTGCATTGAGTATGGCCGCAAAAGCCACCCAGGCAAGATAAGGCACCAACAAATGACTTGCTGTTTTATCGATTGTCTTGAATCGGTACCAGGTTTCGTATATCATGAACCAGAGTATGACAATTTCGATTAGGGCGAGCAATGGATTTTGAAGCCCAAAAAACAATATCGACCACAGCGCATTGAGTGCGAGTTGCATGAGAAAGAACAACAAGGCGTTTCTGACTTCGTGCTTGTCGTTCTCCATTTTATCCCAGACGAGCCCGGCGGCAATACCCATGAGTATATAGAGCATTGTCCAGACGGGCATGAATACCCATGACGGCGGATTGAAAACTGGTTTTTCTAGTGTCGGGAACCAAGTCTGTACACTACTTTGGGTGGCGATTCCTGAGAGGTAACCCACGGCGAGGCAGGTGGCCACGCATACGGCAATTTTAAGGTATTTGTTCATGGCAATTTTTTATGATGGCGCAAGGCATCGAACAATCGATGGATTCGGGTGGATGTTTAGGGAAATTATGGCCTTAAAAGTAACTATTTTACCCGCGGCATCAAATAACCAAATGCTAATAAAAACAAAAAGTATTTCGTGTAAATTTGTGCCATGATTACAGCAAATGATTTTATCGCGCCAACAACCTCGAAAACCATCGCCGATGGGCAATTCTGTTGGAGCGCACCGAGCAACATTGCGTTGGTTAAATATTGGGGCAAGCAAGAGCCACAACTTCCGGCAAATCCGTCAATCAGTTTGACGCTGAACCGCTGTAAAACCATCACCACACTTGGTTTTACTGCAAAGCAAGCCAACAGAAACTTCTCCTTCGATTTGCTTTTTGAAGGCCAGCCCAAACCAGATTTCAGACCCAAAATCCAAAAGTTCTTTGAGCGGATAGCCCAATACTGCCCGTACCTGAAACAATATCATTTTACAATCGATACACGCAATACGTTTCCGCACAGTTCGGGCATCGCATCGTCGGCGTCTGGCATGGCGGCTTTGGCGGTGAATATCATGAGCCTTGAGAAAGCGTTGTTTCCTGAAATGACCGAGGATTATTTTAACCGTAAGGCTTCGTTTTTAGCGCGTTTGGGTTCGGGTAGTGCATGCCGGAGCATCTCAGGACAAGTAGTGGTTTGGGGAAAACACGCCGAGATTGCAGACAGTTCTGATTTGTTTGGTGTGCCTTTTTCGGGAAAAATTCACGACAATTTCAAAAATTTCCAGGATACGATTCTACTGGTTGACAAGGGCGAGAAACAAGTGTCGAGTACCGTTGGCCACGAATTGATGAATGGCCATGCTTTTGCACAACAACGGTTTGCTCAGGCGCATGAAAACCTGTCGAGGGTCAAATTTATTCTTGAAACCGGCGATCTCGACGCCTTCATCCAGATTGTGGAAAGTGAAGCTCTTACGCTGCACGCGATGATGATGACCTCATTGCCTTATTTCATTTTGATGAAACCCAATACTTTAGAAATCATCAACCGGATCTGGAAATTTCGTTCGCAGGCCAATATTCCGGTTTGTTTTACGTTAGATGCCGGAGCAAATGTGCACATTTTATATCCCGAAAACGTTAGCGTTGTCGTTTTGGAATTTATTCAGCGTGAATTAGTTGGCTATTGTAAAAATGGTGAGTACATTTGTGATGGAATCGGTGTCGGTTCGCAAAAATTATAATTTTTCAAACCACTATGAAAGGACCTTTATTTTACTCAAAAATATTACTTTTCGGAGAATACGGAATCATCAAAGACTCCAAAGGTTTATCTATTCCTTATAACTTTTACAACGGTGCCTTGAAGTCTGATGGCAACGAGTCGGCCGAAGCCAAAAAATCCAATAAAAACCTCGAACGTTTCGTCTCGTATCTTGAAGACTTGCAAACCGAACAGCCGAACCTTGTAGCTTTTGACATGGAAGCCTTGAGACGCGATGTAGCGGGTGGAATGTACTTTGATTCGAGTATTCCGCAAGGTTACGGTGTGGGCAGCAGTGGCGCACTCGTGGCGGCGATTTACGACAAATACGCCCAAAACAAAATCACCGTTTTAGAGAACCTGACGCGCGAGAAGTTGTTGCAGCTCAAATCGATTTTCGGACAGATGGAATCATTTTTCCATGGTAAAAGCTCGGGTCTCGACCCGCTCAACAGTTATTTGAGCATCCCGATCCTAATCAACTCCAAAGACAATATCGAGGCCACCGGAATCCCAACCCAAAGCGCGCAAGGCAAAGGCGCGGTGTTCTTGCTCGATTCTGGAATTGTGGGTGAAACCGCTCCAATGGTAAACATTTTCATGGAAAACCTCAAAGACCAGGGTTTTAGAGCCATGCTTAAAAATCAATTCATCAAATACACCGATGCCTGCGTAGAAAATTTCCTTGGCGGCGACCTGAAATCGTTGTTTTCTAATACCAAGAAATTGTCGAAGGTGGTGTTAAACAACTTCAAGCCGATGATCCCCGAAGCCTTCCACGGCATCTGGCAAAAAGGCATCGATACCAACGACTACTACCTCAAACTCTGCGGATCTGGTGGTGGCGGTTACATCCTGGGCTTTACCGAAGACCTTGAAAAAGCAAAAGCATCCTTGAAAGACTACAAACTAGAAGTAGTGTATCAATTTTAAAACGGTACAAGGCACAGGCGGCAAGGTGCAGGGAAGCGTGCAAACCTTGAACCCTGAGCCCTCAACCCTTAAACCCTTTTTATGTTAAGCAGAAAAAACAAATTGCTCTTGCTCAAAATTGTCAGTTTGTTCTCTGTGGTACGCGGTTACAACATTCCCATTATCATTTTGGCGCAATACCTGTCGGCGATTTTTATCTTCGCGCCGCACAAGGGTGCGCTAAACATCCTGCTGGATTTTAACCTGTTCATCATTGTACTTGCCTCGGGTCTTACCATTGCCTCGGGCTACATCATCAACAGTTTTTACGACAGCAAGAAAGATTTAATCAATCGGCCCAACAAATCCAAACTCGACCGTTTGGTGAGCCAGAAGACGAAACTGCAAGTATATTTTGGGCTTAACTTTTTTGTGGCACTGATTGCGTGTTTTGTGTCGGTACGCGCCGTGGTTTTTTTCTCCACTTACATATTCCTGATTTGGCTCTACTCGCACAAGATCAAAAAGATCCTGGTTCATGGCAATCTGATGGCGGCGTTCCTGGCGGTATTGCCTTTCTTTGCGATTTTGCTCTATTATAAGAATTTTTACGAGGTGGTTTTCTTTCATGCAGCCTTCCTGTTTCTATTGTTGTTGGTGCGCGAGATGGTCAAGGACCTCGAGAACATCACCGGAGATCTGGCCAACGATTACCGCACCATTCCTATTGTCTACGGCGAAACTGCCGCCAAAAGAACCATCAGCATTTTACTGTTGCTCACGGTGATCCCAGTGTATTATCTGGTCAATGTGTTCGACGTAGGTTATATGGACATTTACTTTTACGTGGGTTTCATTATCATGATCTTCTTTGGCATCCAACTCTGGAAATCAAACTCCAAACCGCAATTCGTATGGCTGCACAACACCTTGAAATTACTCATAGTCGCCGGTGTTTTTTCAATCGTACTGATCAATCCCGAAGTGCTTTGGCATGGCAAAAAGTTATTGACTACTATATAATTTTTTAGAAGCCAATTCCCGCTGTCCGCTTTATCTTTTCCTTGCTAAAGAAGCAAGAAAAAGGATGCCGCTGCCATCGGGGCTAGGGCATCAATCTCAAATTCAACCGTAAACTTCCATCATAAAAACCTATCTTTGCCGCAGACTCGAGGCGAAAGCCGAACAGATTGAAAATAAAATTAAGATTATGAATAAAGAAGGCAACAACAAACGCGGTGGCGCTTCGGGAGCAAACCCAAGCAGACCCAATTCAAACAAGCCCACCCGAGGCAAAGCCGAACGGAGCGCAGCTAAACCGCCAATGCCGAAACGTTCGCAAAAGCCTAAAAAAGCGGCTCCGGCTGCCGAAAAAGCATCCGACAAACCGGTAAAAAAAGCCAATCAGGCACCAAAAAGGATTAAGGAAAAAGACGAGATCCGCCTCAATAAATACATCGCCAACTCGGGCGCCTGCTCGCGTCGTGATGCCGATATTTACATCCAGTCGGGCAACGTGAAAGTCAACAACATCGTGGTCACAGAAATGGGCTACCTGGTTAAACCCGGCGATGTCGTAAACTTTGACGGCGCCACCATCACCCCAGAAAAGAAAGAATATATCCTGCTCAATAAACCCAAGAATTTCACGACTTCACTAGATGAAGGACAGGAATTCCGCAATGTGCTCGAGCTCGTCAAAGGCTCAACGACCGCCAAAATTGCACCGATTGGCCGTATGGACAAGAACACCACTGGCTTGTTGCTGTTTACCAACGACACCGACATGATCAGGAAATTTGGCTTGCCCAACCAGAAATCGTCTAAGATATATCAGGTGTCGCTAGACAAAAACCTCAAATTCGAAGACCTTGAGAAAATTGCAGGCGGCGTAACGCTAGACGGGCACCGTTTGTATGTGGGCGAAATTACTTATATAGATGACCAGCCAAAAACAGAAATCGGGCTCAATTTGCGTACAGCGAACGTAAAAGTAGTACGCGCCATCTTTGAAAATTTTGATTACAACGTCCTTAAGATTGACCGCGTTTCGTTTGCCGGATTGACCAAGAAGAACTTACCGCGCGGCAATTGGCGCTACCTGACAGAACAGGAAATCATTAATTTGAAGAATATGTAACGCGCCTGAACCCCTGATAAAAAAAACGAATATCTATAAATTCCTGCTATCTTTAGCGGGAATTTCTTTTTTATGACACCCGAACAAAATTTATCGATTGCCCACAAATGGTTCGACGCGTTCAACCAGCACAACCTGGACCAATTGTTGTCTTTGTATGATGATGAGGCCGAGCATTTCAGCCCGAAACTCAAAATCAAAAAGCCCGAAACCAATGGATTGGTCAAAGGTAAAACTGCCTTATACGAATGGTGGTACGAGGCTTTTGAATTGCTGCCTACCCTGCACTATCGCGTGACTTCGCTCACGGCCAATAACGACCGTGTCTTTATGGAGTATGTACGGACTGTTGCCCAACAGGAAAACATGCTCGTGGCCGAAGTTTTGGAGATTAAGGATGGGAAGATTGTGTTCTCGCGCGCGTATCATGGGTGAGTTTCAAGGTTTGAAACTACTAACTCCATAAAAAAAGCCCTCCTGAAAAGAAGGGCTTTTTTGTGCGGGTAATAGGACTCGAACCTACACGCCTTGCGGCACCAGATCCTAAGTCTGGCATGTCTACCAATTTCACCATACCCGCGGGTAATGTGGGTGCAAATATAAAAAGAATAATCAATTGCCACGCCAATTCGCAAATTTTTTTTTGCCTGAAAATGAATTTTCACAATCTGGTCTTATCATCAACTCCAGAATGCACTTATCGGCATCATTGTCAATTGTCAATTGTCAATTATCAATTGTCAATTATCCATTTTTTTCTGCGCATTATTCGTATTTTTGGATTGGTTAAAACTAAAAACAAAATGGACAACATCAAATCGTACGTGCAACAGCACAAAGACCGATTCATCAATGAACTCATAGAACTTTTAAAAATCCCGTCGGTTAGTGCCGACCCAGCGTACTCTCAGGACGTAATAGATACTGCCGATGCCGTCAAAGCCAGCCTCGAAAAAGCCGGCTGTGATTTTGTAGAAATCTGCGATACGCCCGGTTACCCTATTGTATACGGCGAAAAAACGATCGATAAAAACCTGCCTACCGTACTGGTTTACGGCCATTACGACGTGCAACCGCCAGACCCGATGGATTTGTGGACCTCACCACCATTCGAACCCGTCATCAAAACCACCGAAATCCATCCCGAAGGCGCCATTTTTGCTCGCGGAAGTTGTGACGACAAAGGCCAAATGTACATGCACGTCAAGGCGTTAGAATACATGGTACAATCCAACTCCTTGCCTTGCAATGTCAAATTCATGATAGAGGGCGAAGAAGAAGTAGGCTCTAAAAGCCTCGGCTGGTTTGTAGAGCGCAACCAGGAAAAACTCAAATGCGACGTCATCCTGATCTCCGATACCGGAATGATCTCTAACCAACAACCCTCAATCACCACCGGTTTACGCGGATTGAGTTACGTTGAAGTCGAAGTAACCGGTCCAAACCGAGATTTACATTCGGGATTATACGGCGGCGCGGTGGCCAACCCAATCAACGTCCTGGCCAAAATGATCGCTTCATTGCACGACGAAAACAACCACATCACGATTCCCGGTTTTTACGACAAAGTACAGGAACTTTCACCAGAAGAGCGCGCCGAAATGGCCAAAGCACCTTTTGATCTTGACAAATACAAAAAAGCGCTCGACCTCAACGACATCTACGGCGAGAAAGGTTATGTGACCAACGAACGCAACTCCATCCGCCCAACACTCGATGTCAACGGTATTTGCGGCGGCTACACCGGCGAAGGTGCCAAAACCGTCATTGCAAGTAAGGCATTCGCAAAAATTTCGATGCGCCTTGTACCAAACCAGGACTGGGAAGAAATCACCGAATTGTTCACCAAGCACTTTGAAAGCATCGCGCCAAGCGGTGTCACCGTTAAAGTAAAACCGCACCACGGCGGGCAAGGTTATGTTACGCCAATCGACAGCATTGGCTATAAGGCGGCCAATAAAGCGTATACCGAAACCTTTGGTGTTCCTGCGATTCCGGTACGTTCGGGCGGATCGATACCGATTGTGGCGTTATTCGAGAAAGAACTCAAAAGCAAAACCATTCTCATGGGATTTGGGCTCGACAGCGACGCGATCCACTCGCCCAATGAGCATTTCGGGATTTTCAATTACCT
>ENA-UOWO01000216-UOWO01000216.1-activated-sludge-metagenome-genome-assembly--contig:-NODE-216-length-86520-cov-22.570370_pt1 | contig 86520 bp, 60 predicted proteins | sample MGYA00238148_ERZ761564 | MGnify/ENA primary metagenome ERZ761564 (study PRJEB28885, sample SAMN05720194) | activated sludge metagenome | isolation source: Anaerobic digester | place: USA...
TGTATTTACACAATACATTTTCAAATAGTTATTAACAATTTATGGTTAATTTAGGTTAATAAAGCAAGAAATAATTGCTGGAAATTTAAAATATTTTTGAAAGCAGATAAATGTTTCCATTTTTGCTCAGTATTATTGATTAGAAATCCTGATGCTCCTGCGAAAAGGGATTTTTTGGCAATAAGCATTGGTACAACTCTGAAAAGTGTGCTGATTTTCAGTGTCTTTCCCTTTATGGGTCAGTGGCAAAAGGTGCAGAAAATCTTCGGGTTTAACTTTTCGGAGTAGACTCAATCATTAACCATGAAAAAAGTATCAGATAGAATGGAGCAACATTGCAGAGTTAATCCTGTTGGGTTGGAGCCAAACTTTTCTGAAAATCTTTAATCTAATGCTGTTAGAAAGGCCGGAAGTGTGACAATACGATGTGCCAAAATAACGGTAGAAGAGTTTTTGTCGCTAGATCTTTGTACCGAATGCCAGATCACCGGCATCGCCCAGGCCGGGGACAATATATGCCTGGGCAGTCAGTTCATCATCAATGGCGCCAACCCAAAGTGTGGTATTTTTTGAGGAAAAATTCTTTTTGATATAATCCACTCCCTGTGCGCTTGCAATAATAGTAACGATATGAGTATGTACAGGCCTGCCTTTTTCAAGCAGTGATTTGTGTGTCAGCACAAGTGATGCCCCGGTAGCCAGCATCGGATCGGTAAGAATGAGGACTTTATCGCTAATATCAGGGCTTGAAGTATATTCAACCCTGATGTCGAACTGACCGTCTTTATAGTGGTATCTGTAGGCTGAAACAAATGCGTTCTCGGAATTGTCGAAAACATTCAGAAATCCCTGGTGAAGAGGTAGTCCCGCACGTAAAATCGTGGCCAGCACCGGGTAACTCTTTAATACTGGAACTTCTGCCACGCCCAGCGGGGTGATGATCTCTTTTTTTTCATATTCCAGCTGCTTACTGATCTCGTAAGCAAAAATTTCACCTATACGTTCAAAATTTCTGCGGAAACGCATGCTGTCCTTTTGAATCTCAGTATCGCGTATCTCAGCAATATACTGGTTAATGATCGAATTTTTTTCGCCTAAAACATGTAACATTTGTAGAATTTTGAATTCAGTGGCTAAAGTAATTTATTTTTTATTTGAAAAAAAGATTTTAAAAATTTAATTGCGATATCCGGCAATTTCGTAAATTCAATGTTTGTATACTTCTTTTCAACTGCGCCAAAGCTACGGTAAAACCTGGCGAGCGATTCATAATCGGAACCCTCAAAATCCAGGACGAGCGGTTTTCCGGCATGTTCTTGTATATAACGGTCTATCAGAAAATGCATGCTATGGTTTTCTCTGGCTCCAACAGCTGAAGCTGAAAACAGAAAAACAGTCTTACTGCAGCCGCTTACAAAAAGTATACCTGCACTAAGCTCATTATGAATATAAACCTTCCATAATTCACAGGCGGAATGTGTACGGGCTGAAAGGAAAATTTTTTTAAGTACCATGAAATAATCCCCTGGCATTGAAGCTATATTTTTTGCTTTTTCACTTATAAAAAGATCAATAAGATCATCAATATGATCAGATTTTTGAACACGGAACTGGTTTTCCGGAATTTTTTTCAGGTTTCTTCTGAGATTTTCCGAATATCCCTGCCTGAGTTCATCGTATGTTCTGTTCAGGTCAAGTTCAAGGTTGATATGGGTTTCTTTCTTAACATTCAGTGTTCCGGAAGGATTATAATGATTCAGGTTGATCGTGGCATACCTGAATTTTGGCGGTATGGACTGAATAAATTCTTTTATCTTGTTCTCTGTAATCTCTGAAATAGAAAATACGCCCAACTGCTGTACAAGCGATGGTGGAAAGATATAACAAAACCCGATTTTTTTCCGGAAAGGCAGGGGCATTACAGAAACATAATCATCTTCAACAAGTGCATCCCAGCATTCGCAGCAACTGTCGAGATACCAACTATATGCATAAATATTCCCGTTTGGAGCGTTTCCGATACATGTATCCCATTGGTTTTTATCTATTTTGCTGTAAGGCAGATATGTTATCATCCGTATTGATAATTTGAGCCAGAATGTCAGGGAAATCTGTTCCTGAACCGGAAATTTAACCTTTCAAAAATACGGTTTCTTTTCAAAATTGAAATGAATTATTGAAACGTATTTTCGTATAATTGTCAATAATTATGAAATACTTGTTTCTGAACAGTATTTTTGTAATAAAAAAATCGATTACCTCAAAGGGAATTTGTATAGTGCCTGAAAGGCATATTTTATGAACTTAAATTCATGAAAGAAGTTATGAAAAAAATAACTAATTAAATCAAAGACAGAAAATGTGTTCAGCAGTAGTTCAGGTGAGGGTAATTACATTTGCCGGTCAGGGAGCCTGATTAAGAGTGGTCAGTTGGAAATGATCTGGTGTTATGTAATCTCTATTTTTTTTGGAAAACCAACTGTACCCCCAGATCATTGCCATGTTTTGTATAGGCAATATAGCCATGAGCAACTCCCGATTCTTGAATGATGCGAAAAATAAAATTCAAATCATAGGAGTTCATCTGTAACAAAGGCATTTTAAAGGGTTTGTGATCTATCAGGTTTAAGAAATTGTGAAGAAATGGAATTCTGATGCGAAAAAAATCCACCATCTTACTATGTTTTGCTATGTCTTTATAATAGGTAAGATGAAAAGAGCAAATCCCATTGGTATTCAAGAGTTTCAGTAATAGTTGCATTATTTTTTTTCCACGGCTCACATTTATATGCTGAAACACTATGTATGAATTGATCAGGTCAAATTTATGATTCGAAATATTGGTCAGTTTATCATCTGAAAGATACAATTCAATGTTATGCAAATGGTTGTTTATTGCATTTTGTTTTGCTATTGCCAGTATGTCTTCAGAAATATCTATTCCGACCGTTTTTTTACATCTCTTAGCAAAAGGAATAAGTAATCTGCCGGTTCCACATCCGAAGTCCAGTATTGTCTGTGGATTAAAACTTTGATCAAAATGCTTGTGAATTATCTCAAACAGATTATCAACATAATCTACCCCGGTAGCGAAAAAGTCTTTCAGATGTTCTTCATTAAGATTTCTGGTTAAATATTTTTCTTGAGTGAGGACGCCATAATATGGATTTTCCTTTCCTAAAATATTCCAGGTTTCATCTGAATTAATGGTGGTCATATGTGTTTTATATTGATTAGCAAAGGTTTATATTATTAAAAGTATTGCAAAATTTCCCTCTGTGTTTTTTTCTCTGCGGAAGGATCATTTTGGCAAGCTGCCTTTTGATCCATGAATACATCCCGGAAGATTGAATCATGAATTTTTATTAAAAAACCAAAAGTACAAAATCTTTATATTAAAAAAGTAATTCGTTGTTTTTCAATCCATACCAAATATTAAATGGAAATACTTTTATTTTTTCCGAAAAGTATATATTTCAATATAATATTCAGGAAACAAGGATTAATCTGACATACAAATTTATGCGAGGTTTTCAAGTACATATGAAAAATTGTTGGACTTTGACTAACCATTCAATTTTTAGACTTATACCAAGTAAATAATATTGTTCTATATGATGGTCTTTCAATGATATGCAACTTTATATCCGATGGAAATATTTTCCCGGATAGCTGAATTCTGAATTTTTGAATTTTTCAATAAAAGATCGATAGACCGAAATTACTTTTCTTTTTGTACGCCAACACCAGTGAAAATATATGTACCGTCTTTAATAGCAGTGAGGGGACAACTGCAAGGTATTGACATTACATGATCTGGAGAAGTGATGGTGATCCCTTTTTCTGTTACTTCAATAGTTCTTTTATAACTCTGGTAATCATAAACACTTTCATTCTCCCCGTCATTGGGAATCTCTGTCTCATCGCAACCATAGCTGACTTTGAATATCTGTACCGGAGCACCATCGGCTTTTATGATAAGCATACTATAATTATTGGTCCTGTGAACACTTCTTCCGTGATTCTCAGTGCTGTTTTTTATTCCCCTGACCATCAACAGGGTTTCACTTCCTGATGCCGGGCTGATTAACTTAAAATCATTGGTTACTTCAGAAAATGGTAATGCTATTGAAGTCCACTTATTTTTGTCATTAGTAAAATATGCTAACCTGATCTTACCTTTATCAGAATAGCTCAATATGTTTGAATATTTACTGTTGGTCAGCGGATAACTGATGTTTCTGACCGTATTGGAATCGAGCACCCTGTATTTAAGTTTTACGACGGACAAGCCGGTGGTATCATCCGGGTTGCTGACCTGCCCTGAAACTGCAGTTACAAAAGCTAAGATGACGAAAGTGATCAGTATTCTCATATAATTATGGTCTTATTGTATAATAAGTGGTAAAGTAAAATTACAGATATTTTGTAAATGTCTGCATATACAGACATTTTTCATCACCATTTTTTGATAAAATGTTCATTTAGAACATAAGATCTGCTTAAATATCCTTTCTAAAATTTATAACATACCATAGTGAGATATGCAATCAATATTTTTCCATGTGTTATGTTATTGAATGACCGACAAGGAAAACTGTTCCGCATCCGTTTTACCAAAGGAGGAGATTGTGGCGGGCATCTTTGTTCCACTGATTCCATTGAATATTTTGGGTAGTCCCCGAAACAGACAAAGCGCCTTCCGATCCAATATACATCTGGTTCTTATATGAAATAACCTGCCCGTCTATTTTTCCTTTTCCCTGTATGGTCTTTTTCAATACGCCGGTACTAATGTCAAAATTCTTTATTTCGCCCGTGGTTGTAGCCACTATTACATTATCATTCATTACAATTGGTATCTGATTGGGATGTAGTTTAACAGCTTGCTGCCATAATATTTTCTCACTGTTTGCGTCAAAAGCCATTAATTTCATGCTGTCGGATAACAGGATAATGTTGTTTTTGTAAACAACAGGATGAGTACCATTAAAATTCATCTGATTATAACAACTTCTGTTTTCAATGATTTTTGGGGTAGCAAGTGCTGCGGAGTATTTCTTCTGAATTTGCAGCGTATTTCTATCCATAGCCATCAACTGCTCTTTACCGTTTACCGATGCTGTGATATAAATTTTATCTGGCGTGACTGTAGGTGAAGACACGGCTTTGATTTTATCGGAATACTGCGTTTGTTTGCCCGACACTTTATCAAATACATAATAGTTACCGCTTTGTGAAGCTATATGCACCTCTTTTCCTTCGATGACAGGACATGCGATCACTTCGTTATCGATCCAGTTGACCCAGTTCATTATTCCGGTATGCAGGTCAAAACTGGCCGCTACATAACTTTCGTTGGGTTTTGCAGGATTATCATAACCATTGTCATAAACAACATAAACGCTGTTACTGTCTGCTGATGGCGTGGAATATATGGTTCCTGCCAGCCATTTGCTCCATAGTAGCTTTCCTGAAGAGGCATTGATGGCATATAACGTACAGGAATAGGTGTTTATCAACAAAATCCCGTCGTGAAAAACTATGGGTGATGCGCCTGATTCCCCCAGTTCGAGGCCCCAGAGATATGCCCCTGTAGCCGCCTGCAGGCAATAAAAATTCGGCGAATAGAAGCCCTCCTGTGAGAACAATTTATTATCGGCTACCGAAGGAGTGCCTACCGGTCCTGATGAGGAGAAGTCAATTTCAAAACCCGTATCCGTCTTTTTAAAGTAATTGACGGGTTTTTTTGCCGGATGGACAGGCGTTTCAGCATGGTTCACCACAAATCCTTTTTCGTTGATGTGCCGTTCGGCCATCATTTTTTCGATGGCGCGGGAGCCCCGGTAGCGGCGCGATACCTCTGACGAACCAAAACCTGAACCTGCTGGAGCTTCAACTAAAAATACACCTTGCTCATATTTCAGGTTTACCAGGTAATTGCTGCCTTTTTTCAATAGAAAAGTACATTTGCCATTGGCATCCGTTCGACCGGCATACACGGCGCTGTTTTTTTCAGCAGCCAGATAAACCTCTTCATCCGGTAACGGCAATCCCTCAAAATTTTTCAGATAAAGTGTAAAAAGCAGATGTGTGGAAGTGCCATTGGCCTGGGTGACAGGTTTCTGGATGATGGTATCTCCTTTGTGAACTTCTTTTACATTGGTTCTTTCGTAGTAAAAAACTTCCGATATTTCAAGGTTTGCGGCCTTGGGCACTTTAAAGGTACGCAGGGCTTCATGGCCTTCAATATCAACTTCATATTCTTTGTTTACAGGTAAATAGAAAGTAGCAAGGCCCGATGTATTTGTAATGGCTTTATATTTGATCTTCCCGGGGCAGTCCACCATTTCAAAAGAAACTGCAGGCAGGTTTTTCCCGTTATTTTCTTTAATATTGATCACAGCCTTGACCGTGTTGGGCTGTCCCTTAAGCTGCAGTGCATCGCGAATGGCAAATGTGATACCGGTCCTTTCGGCTTTTTTACTTTCTTCAAATATTTTTTCAGGATCATAGGTGACCGTGCGGGCACAAGTTCCTTTGCCACCGCGGATAACCTCAAAGGTTGCAACATCTTTCAGTTCGAGATAGCTGAACGTGTATGTTCCGGGCTCGGCCAGCGTGAAACGGGCCGTACCGGAATTATCGGTTGTGGATTTGAGTTCAATATTTTTTTCAGTGTTTTGTGCCGTAACCACTTTACCCGCCACCGGCTGGCTTTTTGTGTCTTTGATGGTAAAAGTATAGGTGTACTGTGCCGGCAGAATTGTGCTGTAGCAGCAAAGAAATAGTATTATCAGTAATTTTTTCATAAGATGAATGATGATAAATAGTATTGAAGGTGTAATGATTATGAACGTGCCAATGTAATAACGGTTCAGGTCGGGTTTTTAGTGCTGAATTTATAACTTTATAGCATAAGGCAGCATACCGGTACTGTCCTGTGCGCAGGAACCCTCAGTGGAGAAATTGGAGCCACCTGAGCATGCTGTCAACAATGACTTGTTTCACAAAGCCCCATTTACATGATTTTTATCGGAAGTCCGACTTGCCCGAATAACATTTTGGGAGCATCGCTACCAGACTTGTCCGGGCAGGTGTGGAAGAAAAAGACGATTGCTTCCGGACACTCTATTTGGAGGAGGTATGTGCTGGGCAGAGATGATGGAACATTGCTAATCTTTCACACAGCGGACAGAACGGCCATATCGTTTATCTTCCAGATATCTCCATATATCAGCAGCGCCATAGTCCAGATACCGGATCCATGCGTCATTTGGATTCTCAGCGGTAGAAGTCCACCATCCTGCGCCCAGCTTGATATAAGAGAATATACCGGCATAATCGCAGTGGCCCGCAGGAAGTCCTGTGAATCCGGTCTCATTGGTAGCCCCGGTATTGGGTTCATTCCAATGAGCCAACCCGGCTTCTTTCATTTTACCGCCGGCAACAGCTTCACCATCCAGATAGTTTCCCAGTAAAGTCCAATCCGCATCACCTGGAACATGCCATCCGTCCGGAGCAATATTCCGGCTGTCATCAACGGAGAACCAATTGTATAATCGTCCATATGTTATTGAATTGGCCGCATTGTTATTATAATCGCGGTAAGCTCCTGTCGTCAACCCTTCCCATTGTACGTTATCGGTAATATTTGCAATAGCCTCTCCATTCCTATAATGTGTAACTTTAAGGTTTTCTACCATCCAAACCTGAGTGCCAATCGTAACTGTGTGATAAACATTGCCATCAATATCTGTCACCTTATCCGTATTCCATGTTCTGAATCTAATTTCAGGACCGTATCCGGTACCGGCCTTGTTGATTGCATACGCACGTATATAATGCTGACAATTGGTACTAAGTCCATCAATGGTACCGGTATAATTGCCGGTACCTGAGCCGCATGCAATTTTATTGCTGGCTGTTGTGGGACTGCCTGAAGTATTCCAGCAAATTCCCCGCTCAGTAATTTCTGCTCCCCCATCATCGGTAATGTTTCCTTCACAGGTAACTGATTGTTCTGAAATGTAAAGGACAGGGAGGGTGTTCAGGGTGGGTACCGAATGTTTTTTGCAACTTGTTGCAATTATCATTAGTATAACTATTACAAAAATGGAGATTCCGGTTCTTTTTTTCATTATTTTGAATTTTAGGTTAATACTATTTTTTTGCAGAACTTTATTTCAATCATTTTTTTTATCTTATATATAGTTGGTATTTGCAGTTACTAAATGTCCTTTTGTTTGTTGTTAAATTAATTATTAATAGATTGTTGTAATACCTATTTCTGAAAATATGTTGTGTAAAAATACAATATTTTTGTTATTTATGCAAATGATTATGAAATAATTTTGATTTTAATGCCAGACAATGAAATAAATATGCAGCCTCACTTAACTGATATAAATAGTACGGGAGTTCCCAATTTGTGACTTCGTAATGGATATGAATGAAGTAAGCATTAAAAATACAACCTTGCCTGGGATAAACCTGTTACTGCGGCAGCAGCCAATCCGGCTGTTTATTCTTCTTATTTTGTAATGTTTTTTTTACAGATCGTGTATTGACCACAATGGTTTCAGCTATTCTGTCGTGCAGGGTCATCCTGTTCACATTCCAGAATACCTGTAAAAAACCAAGTCCGAATTCCAGGGTGGATGCGGCATAACCAAGAGTACGCTCAATGCAGTGCCAGAATCCGATACGCTGATGATATATGGAAACAATTCTTATCCCTGATATTTTTTTTCCAATGCTTTGTCCGTTAGTAAAATAGGTCATCAGAACAAAATACAAGCTTGGTATAAATGCCATTATGACCTTAATAATTTTAATTCCCTGTTCACTCACATTTGCTGCATCTACTTCGGAATGTTGGAATGCCTTAATTTCAACTTTTGTTATTTCGATGTCTAAAAGTCTCATAATCAGTATTGCAAGTATAATGATAATCATGATTATCACTATATCAATAGATAGTGCAAAAAATCTTCTGTATACCGATGCAAGTGTCATTTCGTTGTTCACAAACCATTCCTGACGTTTTTTATATTTCATATCGGGAAAAGATTAAATGATATCTGTATTAATACCATAAATGAAAACAGTTTTGGCTGTAATTACACAGCTAATGAATTTTATCCAAATATATAAGATGCATATAAATCGTTAACAATGAATTACATATACAATTTTAGAAATTTCAGTAATTCATCCGGTTTGTTTCCAAAATAATTATATCCTTCAAACCTTTCATTACCTTCTAACCACAGAATCTTTTTCTCGCTAAGGGTGTTGTTATAAAAAGATTCGATGTCTGCTTTGGTGGTCCAGGGGTCTTTTTCGACCTGCACGTACATTACAGGCGCTGCAACATCTTTTACATAGTCCTTTGGCGACATAGCGTCAAAATAATAACCGGTTTCTTTCTTTATTTTATTGTTCATTCCTTCGTAATATCGGGCAAATGAAGGGTATCTGTTTTTAACAAAGCATTGTGTAAAAACATTTGCCGAAACCGGCTGTATGGCTACCAGGCATGTTACGTCTTTAAATTTTTCTTTGGCCTTGCTCATGGCGATAATAGTAGAATTAGCGCCCATACAATGGCTGACAAATCCTACCTTCATATGTTTCAGGGCGTTGTTTGACTGGATATAATCCATAGCCCCCGCCACATCCTGCCATTCAAACAATCCCACAGCGGAATATCCGTTATTTGCGGCATCGCTTTCGCCATGATTACGGAAATCAAACATAAGTACATTATACCCGGCATCATTCAGGTGTTTAACTGTGTTTAAAAACTGTACTTCTATTTTGGTTACCTTGAACATTCCCTGGTCTTTGACGGAATACCCGTATTTGGTAAATGTCATGGGATGCGTTACCACAATCAGCTTGTCAGTTTTTCCGGGTATTAACCAGCCTTTAAGATTTACCCCGTCTGCAGATTTAAATTCGATATTCTGGAATGGCAATCCATAGTCACCTGGGCTTTTGACCAATGGCTGCCTCCGGGGTTTCATCAGGGAGTTGGCTAAGTAGTTTGAACAACCCATGCATAAAATTATGCATAATATTATGCCTGTTGAAATAATTTGTTGAACTGTTTTCATCTTTTCCATTTTAAGAGGTAACACAAAATAACCTAAATTTTTTATCATTTGCAATTAAAAATCACTTATTATCTTCAACTCTGATTTGCGCAAAGTAAGTAACTATCGGTATTTCTCAATTTTTCCCCATTATTTTTGTGCATTGAGCAGATATTTCTTTTGACCCTTGTTGAGACGTTCAATTATATTTCGGGATAATAAAAGGTTTGATTATCGGAATTGTTGGCATTACTATGGTGAAGGAGGTCCGTAGGTTGTTTTTTTGAGGGTTCTGGTGACTTCATTTCCCCAGGAGATTTTCACGGTATAAAAATCATCAAAATCAGCATAGGGAAGATGCTGTGGTGCTTTCATAAGGCTGTCGATGATCACCGGAATAGTATTGCTGTGTGCGACGACAAATATATTGGTGGATATCCGGTAGGTTTGCAGCGAATCGATCAGCGATTGTGTGCCCGGGTATATTATGGGTGTCAGATGCAGGGTGTCTGCGGTTGGCCGGGCGGTAAGCTGTGTTCTGCGCGCCGTGGAAACATATATATGCCTGATGTTTTTTTTCAGCATAGTATCACGGAGGGCGTAAGATCGTGTCACTCCTTTGCCGGTCAGCGAAGAAGTGTCCGTTTCATTCTTTTTTTCTGCATGCCTGACGAGGTAAATAGTAGTCGTCTGGCACGACATGATTAACAATCCTGCTGCAATGAGCAGGGCAAATACACTTAATTTTAATATTTTCATATCACACAATTATGCTGTTAATGGAAGTGTTGTCAACTAAAGATGTTATACAAATCTATGAAATATTGAAAGCAAAGTCAAGAAATTTCAGGGATTACTATGATCTTTCAGCCACATTTACAGCGATCTAAAGCAGAAGTTTACTGATTTTTGTTACGTCAGACCGATTTATTCAGATGATTTCTGCCACCACAAACGTGCTGCCACCTATGAACACAAGGTCATTTGGCCCTGCATTCGCCTGTGCTGCTTTTAAAGCCTGTGAAACAGAGCCGAAGGTTGTTCCGCGTATGCCTGTTTTATCCGCTTCTTTTTTAAGGATTTCTTCATCCAGCCCGCGGGGAATTGAGGGTTTGCAAAAATAATACACAGCTTCTTTGGGCAGCAGGCCGAGTATGGCAGGAATGTCTTTATCGCTGACCATTCCGAATACGAAATGCAGCATGTCATATGGTAATTGTTTTATTTGCTGCAGTACTTGTGTTAATCCGTCTTTATTATGACCGGTGTCGCATATGGTAAGCGGTTTTTCCGATAATACCTGCCAGCGCCCCCGTAACCCGGTGTTTTTTATCACATTTTTCAGGCCTTTGCGCAAAGTCCTCTCATCAACTGCATATCCAATCTCTCTTAACTCACTGCATGCGGCTATTGCGGTCGGTATGTTTTCCTGCTGATATATTCCCCCCAATGCGCAATACATTTCTTTCAGGTATGGTTTATTGAGGAGCATGACATTACATTTACTGCCATAGGGAGGCTGGTTGATGAAATGGAAATTTTCCGCACGGAGCAAGGCATCAGCAAGTACAATTCTGCAGTTGTTTTTATGGGCTGTTGTTAGGAATATATCTTGTGTTTCCGCTTGTGTTTTTCCTATGATTACCGGAATTCCTGGCTTGATGATCCCGGCTTTCTCAGCTGCGATTTTTTGCAGGGTATCACCAAGAAACTGAGTATGGTCTAAACCGATATTGGTAATTATGGTCAGCACGGAACGGATAATATTGGTTGAGTCAAGCCGGCCTCCCATGCCGGTTTCCACCACGGCGATATCCACATTTTCTTCGGAGAAATGTTCCATGGCAAGGGCAAAAGTGATCTCGAAAAATGACGGATTTATGGCTTGAAAATGTTTTTTATTGTTCTCAACAAACGCCACCACTTTTCTTTTGGGGATCATTTTCCCGTTAATGCGTATGCGTTCACGGAAATCTTTAAGATGCGGTGACGTGTAAAGACCGGTTTTAAATCCCTGTTCCTGTAAAACAGATGCAATCATATGCGAAACAGAACCTTTGCCGTTGGTACCGGCAATATGCACGGAGGGGAAATTCAATTCCGGTTTTCCGCACAGGTTGCTCAGCGCTATGGTATTATCAAGCCCTGCCTTGTATGCTGCTGCACCGGTACGATGAAACATAGGCAGGCAATTGAACATGTACGCAAGGGTTTTGTTATATGGAGTCATAAAAAATGATAATCACCGCAAAAATACCGCAATAAAATTCACCTTAGCGAATATTTTTATGGTGACCGGTCAGATTTTCGTAGATACTTATGTGTTGTCCTGCCTTGCAGGGTGGAAAATCAATTAAGATTCACAAAAACGTAAGATATGGTCCCTTTTTGTTCTTCCGGGGCGTCGGGCTTGGCGTTGAATTTTGAGCGTTTTGCCGCATCTTCGGCCAGTTTCCATAATACCGTGCTTGTAGTGGTGGTACCCCTGCTTCCGGCTTGCACTTTGGTGACATTGCCGTTTTTGTCGACCCAGATGGAAACCACCACGGTGCCTTCTTCTTTGGAATTATAATTCGGTTTGGGTAGTGATTTTGATTTCCGGTTGGTAAGATTGAAAGAAATTCCATCGCCATAAGGGCTGTTGCCATTGTAGTTGTCCGAATTCGGATTGCCGTTTGGGTTACCCTGATTTCCGGGATTTCCCGTAATTCCCTGGGAGCCGCCATTGGTATTTTTTTTACCGGTATACAGGGCATTTTTATTAACGGGCAGTTCTTCCGGCTGGGTAGTATTTTTGTTATTATTATTCTTGTTCAGGGTAGCGCTTTCTTCGGTATTTTGTGTGATATTTTCGTTCACATTGTTTTCGCTGTTGTAATTTGTCGACTGTTCCGAAAAAGGGTCCACCGGCTCAATATCGCCCATTCCGTCATCGCTGTACCCCAGGTTAACCTCCACGCCTTCTTCTTCCGGCAGGGGAAGAGGGGTGGTGAAACCAAAAAGTATGAAACAAACCAAAAGAACAGCATGAAACAATATGGTTCCGGTAATTCCCCTGATATCATTTTTTTCCAGTTTCATGGCTTTTCGTATTTATTCTTTTATACGGGAAATTATTTTTTTGGTTGTGTTGCGAGTATCACTTTATGTTTGGAGTTGTGTTTGTCATTAATTTGGTTAACCGCATCAATAACATTGACCACATATTGTACAGGCACGGATTTGTCAGTTCTGAGCACAACAGTAGCATCGGTCTGTGTAGCAATCTTTGCCTCAATGGAGGGCATGAGCGCCTCTTCCGGCATGGGTTTATCTTCAAGGAAATATTGATACTGATCGTTGATATAAACGGTGGTGGTTTGTTTGGCTATGGTCTTGCTGCTGCTGTTGGGTAACAGTAATTTTATTGCATTGGGGCTTACAAGCGTGGAGGTAAGCATAAAAAATATGAGCAACAGGAATACCAGGTCAGACATAGATGACAAATTGAAATCTGCATTTACTTTATTGCGCATTTTTATGGCCATAGTGCAGCGTTTTAGTTTGCTGGTTCGTTAAGAAGATCCATAAATTCGGAAACTTTTAGTTCAAGCATATTCACGATTTTCTGAATTCTTGCCACTATGATGTTATAACAGAAATACGCAATAATGCCTACGATCAGGCCTGCTACTGTGGTTATCATAGCTTCGTATATTCCTCCCGAAAGAGTTGTTATATCGATGTTATTTCCTGCTTTGGACATGTTATAGAATGCCCTGACCATTCCCGTCACTGTTCCGAGGAAACCAAGCATAGGCGCGCCACCTGCGGCCATGGCAAGCAAAGTTATCCTTTTCTCTAATTTTGCCACCTCTTGTTTCCCGACATTTTCTATAGCTAAATTGATGTCGCCCATAGGTTTTCCCAGACGTGTCAGGCCTTTATTGATCATTTTTGCAATCGGGGTATCTGTATTTTTTGAGAGAGACAATGCGGCATCGAGTTTCCCCTGATGAATGAAATCCCTGATATTATTCATGAAACCAGGGTCTTCCTTTGCCGCTTTTTGTGTGGCCATAAACCTTTCTATAAAAATATAGATGGCAATAACAGATAGCAAAGCAATGGGTATCATGATTAATCCGCCTTTCAGCGTCAATGCCCAAATTGATAGTGTTTCGGAAGTCGGAGCCGCCACCTGAGGTAACTGCTGAACCTGCTGCACTACATTGGCTGAAGTATCTGTAATAGCACCTGTCTGTGTAATTTGCAATAATATTCCAAGCATACGTGATTATGTTTTAACAGGTAAAGGTAGAGGTATTGGCTATGGTGCTAATGCTTTGGAATGTTTATTTTTTAACATCTGATTGTTAATATAAACGCAGACCGCTGGCATTTATTTTTTACAGTGAACGATATTCTTGTACCACCATTCACATTCATAATCCATCACGCTCATTTCTATACGTTCAGCCTCTTTTACAATATCTTTTCCTTTCTTATAATCTCTGATCTCACGGTCGTAAACATTATTTTCTTTGTATATGATACTGAAAAAATATCGGTATTGAAAGATGTTTTCAAAGTTGCTGATGTCGGCGCTGATGCCTGGCCGAATAGATTTTTTTGCAAGTATACCCCGGATTTCCGGGTAATAAATCCAGAACAAGGGTTTTGTCCTGCCTGATTTTCTTATGGCCGGACATATGCTAATAATGCGGTATTCAGCAAAGTTCAGGGTTTTGTTATACAACAGATCTTCTTTTATCCTGAATACTGATACTGCTGAGTTTTCATACTCTTTAATTGAATCATAGGTGAGCGTATTTCGGAATTCTTGATCACCGTAAGCATTTATTTCATTCGATTTTATGCCTTCCAGGATTATTTTATAAAGATGGTTTTCATGGAACAACGGCTTATTTACCATGCTGTCAACAGAAATATCCCGATATAATGTTTTGCTCCAGGCCACTTCTTTTTCGGTAAGCGGAAAATATGGGATATAGCCAAAGGCCGGATCGGCTATGGTATACTTTGGATTTGAATAACGAATGGTTTTACATTTTTCACCTGTACTGTCCCATACCTCAATAATCTTTGAGTCGAAGGAATTTTTAAAGGTACGTTCCATCCTTTTAGTTCCCTGTTCATCATAAATCGTCCAGTTTCCTTTACGTTGATTATCAATGAATTGGCCTTCCGCCTTTTTTTGCCCGTTTTCATGAAAACTATTGTAATTGCCATTTAATAATCCGTTTTTTGTATAGTATTCAATATGAATTATTCCATCAGGATAATAAACCGTATGTTTTGTTTGTCCTGATACAGAAATGGAGCATAAAATCAGCCAGAAAAGGTACTGATGTCTGAGCATGTTGTTAAAAAAGAAAGTTATTCTAACCAGGTTCTAATACTTTCAATTATGCCTTGCTGTGTATTATCGTCAAACGATCGGATTCGGGTACCATGGTCGCCTTTCGGACACACAAATTTCTGCATATTTGTTTTTCCTGTAAAATTCACTGCGGCTGCCGTCCATGGATCATATTCGCCATAGATAAATATCATTCTGGAATCGTTTTTTTCCAGGAAAGATGCACACTGTAGCGATATAGTGCTGTCAAAATCTGCTTTGCATCCTTCCGGAAGGAATATTTTTTCGAGGTATCCCTCAGCGGATTTTATCTTCAGATATCTACTGAATGGTTGGATATCATAGCCGTAATAACCCAGTTCGCGTGCCGCCTGGACATAAAATGCAGGATGGGTATTAATACCTTCATTGGCAAAATAATCCGGTGAAATAACGCGTACCAGGTAGTTGCATAAATCGGAATTTGAAGCTCCTGAAGAAGGTATCGACGACGGTTCCCATCCCCATTGCCAGAATGAAAATGAAAATTCAAGTACGCAATAATCGTATATTTCCTGCAGGGGGAGTTTAAAGGTGTATTTTTTTTGATCACAATATTTTTTGAACAACGGAAAAATTTTGTTTCTCCTTTTAAGTACTTCGATCTGGAAGTCCTCGACCTTCTTGCGGTCGGTTTCCGAACCGACCTTACTGCTGATGAAAGGTTCATGACGGCCATCTTCTACGGCAAAGCACAAAGGGCCTACATAGCAGACGGATAAATCAACATCATCGGGATAAAGCGTCCGGTGGATAAGGGCAGTCTCGCCGCCTTTGCTGATACCTGTGTTTATCCATTTGTTGGGATAAATGCTTTTAAACAGTGTCACAACATGATGGTGGTCGGCTGCCGCACCGGTTGCCGTGAGGTATTCCCAGTTTAACGGTTCAGGCATGGAACTCCCAAAATATCGATGCTCGACAAGGATCTGATTGGTATTGAACAGGGCCGCCAGTTCTTCGGTATAATCGGCTCTTTCAGCATAAGAACCTGCATAGCCCTCTGTTACCAAAACGGTAGGCGCCTCTGAAGAAAAATGGGAAACAAAGACCCGTTGGATGAAATAGCCTGCATTGGTATCACGGGGATCAAGCCATTGCCTCAGTTTCACCAGGTATTTTTCAGTGAACGGAGGTTTGAATTTCAGCGGATCAACTTCAACAACACCCGGAAGCGCTTTTAAACTTTGGTAAAGAGGGGTTGATGCGTTCTGTGCTTGCGCAATATAAAACGGGCTGTAACCATAAAATTGACTGGTTATGATCAGACAGAGTATTGAAAAACAGGTAATAATGATTCTTTTTCGCATATTGTTAGGTTGTTTTGTTAGTAGCGTAAACTTTAGATATATAATACAATCAATCAGGATGTTATGGGATTTTAAATCAAATCAAATTTTCCGGTTAATATTTTATCAGAGTTTATCTTTTTTGTAACGGTACTTTTGCAACAATACTATTTTTTGCCTCAGGTCAATAGGGGTGGAAGTCTGAAATACTTATTTTTAAGAGTTGTTGATATTCAAGTTTGTGTAGTGACAGGATGGTGAATTAATTTAATGGATTGAATTATAGCTTGTAATAAATTTTGATTCAAAATTTCTCTGCAGAGTTTTATAAGTTGATTTCATCTCCGGCTGATCAGAGGTCAGTGATTCTTTTCAGGTCGAATTTGGGATTTTTCATGATCGACAGAGGGACCTTTTCAATAATGACGTTGCTGGTATCAAGTCCTAACGCACGCACTTCCGTAATTCCTATTTTTTTCAGGTAGGTATATGAATCCATAATAAATTGCTCAAAGGGTGGAAAGTCGAAGTCGTAATTCTGTATACGGTCGATGATGATAAAACGGAAATCGCCCAGCACATGATGTTTCTGCAGGGATGGGTATCTCGATACCATAGTGATTTCATTGTTTCGTATCATTTCATCAACCACCTGCTTGAAAAACAGGTTTATCCTGGGTTGTACACGAAATCCGAGGTTAAAATCAATTCTTATCAGGGTTTCTGGGATGACGGTGGTTACTTTGTATTCTTTGGTGTTCGGGTCATCTTCAATATTTATATGAACCAGCCAGTACATATCGGCCCGTTTGGGTTGTTTATTGATGATCGAATAAATAATCTTGGTTTCGACCTCTCCCACATGGGCAGCCCTGGTAATATAAACCAGGTTAGTGGCATATTTGGCAATAGTCGCATCTCTTTTAAGATCTTTGAGAAGTTCCGTAAATGGAGCGACACGGGTGAATTCGATGAACCGGTTTTTCAAGGACCTTCCTTTCTGCCAGATAAACATTATGCTGAACAAAAAGCCCCCCAGCATGATGGTAAACCAGCCGCCGCTGGTGAATTTATGCAGGTTGGCAATCAAAAAACTACCTTCGATAGTGAGGAAGACCAGCATGAACAGTGCGACAAAAGCAAGGTGAATATTTTCAATTTTATACAGGTAATAGGTCAGCAGTATAGTGGTCATCAGCATAGTGATGGTGATTGACAATCCGTAAGCCGCCGTCATATTGGTGGACTCCTTGAATAACAGTATAACAAAAAGACAAGCGATACACAGAGCCCAGTTTACGGAACTGATATACATCTGACCTTTGATATTGGTCGGATAACTTATTCGTAAGCGCGGCCATAGGTTGAGCGACATGGCCACGGAGATAAGGGTATAGGCGCCGCTTATCAGCGCCTGGCTGGCAATAATAGCAGCCATGGTTGCAAGGATGATGGAAGGGATGAGAAACCAGCCCGGCATCATTTCAAAAAACGGGTTGGTCTGGGAATTAACTTTGTCAAGATTTAGGATGAGCCATACCCCCTGACCTAAGTAATTCAGTATGAGCATGCATTTTACAAATATCCAGCTTATTCTGATATTATTTTTACCGCAATGGCCCAGGTCAGAATATAGGGCTTCTGCCCCGGTGGTGGCCAGAAAAATTGCTCCCAGCAGCACGAAACCTCCGGGATGTGCAGTCAGAAACCTGACCGCATAATAAGGATTAAAAGCTTTAAAAATAAATGGAGCTTGAATGATATAGACCAGCCCTATGGTACCAAGCATGGCAAACCATAAAAACATGATGGGGCCAAAAGAACTTCCCACCACCTTGGTGCCGAACTTCTGAAGGCTGAAAAGCGCGAGGATGATGAGCATCGCTATGGGCAGGACGGGAATATTGCTTCCGATCAATAACAATCCTTCAGTAGCCGAAATAACGGTGATAGAAGGTGTGATAACCCCGTCGGCAAGTTCTGTAGAACCTCCGATCATGGCAAACACAACGATCCATGGCGCTTTTTTCCTTATCAGGGCAAAGAGTGAGAAAATTCCTCCCTCTCCTCTGTTGTCAGCCCTAAGGGCAATGATAACGTATTTCAGCGTTGTAAGCAGGGTCAGGGTCCAGATAACACAGGAAATGGCCCCGATAATCAGTTCTGCATCTATTATATCGGCGCTTCCGATAACAGCACGCAGGACATAAAGAGGTGATGTCCCGATATCACCATAAACTATGCCCAGTGTCATGATTATACTGAGAAACGAAACTTTGGAATGTGCCTGCTTGTTGTCCATTTATGAAAAGAAAGAGCAAATATAAAACAACTTACCCCTTAAAATGAAATACAGGATAATATTTTTTTATTTGTCAATACCGGTATTTGAGATTTTAAATTTTTTCACGAAATATTTTCATTTCAAGGAAAATACACAGCGCCGCCGCAATTGTTTTTTACAGCACCTGTAACGCTTTTCAGGCAATTATTTTCATGATTCATACGCAGTATTCCTAAAAATGCAAAAATCAGCGCTTCTTTATAGTCAATAAGTTCTTTTTCAGGTAGTACAATTTCTGCCCGGCATCTTTTCCGTATCAATCCGGTAAGAAAACTGTTATAAGCGCCTCCGCCGGTTACCAGAACATTTCTTGCCTGAATTTTATTGATATTATCCGAGATTTGTTCAGCAATATGGTGGGTAACCGTACACATCAGATCCTTTACAGGATAATCACTGTATGATTCCACCAGGGGAAGGAAGTCGCTTTCGAGCCATTCCCGGCCCAGCGATTTGGGTTGGTCCCGGCGGTAATACTCGAGATGATTCAGCTTATCCAGTAAATAGTTTATCAAACAGCCTTTTTTGGCAATCCGGCCTCCTGCGTCATAATCCTTGTTGATTTTACGGGCAAGATGGTTTAGAATGATGTTGGCCGGGCATAGATCAAAAGCGATCCTTTCATTTTTATTTTTATACGACAGGTTGGCAAAACCGCCAATGTTCAGACAAATGTCAAAGTTGCTGAACAACAGTTCATCGCCGATAGGAACAAGGGGTGCTCCCTGTCCGCCGTATGCGACATCGGTGGCCCTGAAATCACAAACAGTCGTCAATCCTGAACGGACTGCAATAGCAGCGCCACTGCCAATCTGAACGGTTAGCATTTTATCAGGCCGGTGAAATACAGTATGTCCGTGGCTGCAAACAAAATCCGGTCTGAAATTATGCTGAGTGACAAAGTTCTTTACAATTTTTCCGATGTAGTTTCCGTACTCTGTATGTAAAAATGAAAAATCCAGTGCCGTAAGCCCGGAGGCAGCTGAAAGTTTTTGTTTCCATAGTTCCGGGTATTTTAAGGTAACAGCTTTAATGATCTGGTACTGCCATTTTTTTTGGGTACGTTCAAAATGACAAAATGCAACATCGAGGCCATCCAGAGAGGTCCCCGACATAATGCCAATAACATTATATATTTGCGACATAAGTATTATAAGGCATTAAGGACATGCTCCATCTGCATACCCCGTGAACCTTTTACCAGTATCAACGCCTTTTTTAACGGGCTGGTCTTCAGAAAATCCCTCAGCATCAGCGATGATTTAAATGTTTTAAATTTACTGCAGGTATTTACGGTAGAAAAAATCGGGCCCACCAGATATACCTCGTTGTAATTGGAATTGATAAGGAATTCAATAATTTTTTCATGTTCGGCTTCCTTATAGCTGCCTAATTCCAGCATGTCACCCAGCATGACCACTTTATTGACCGACTGCATAAGGTTAAAATTCTCCAGAGCTGCTATCATCGAAGTGGGATTTGCATTGTAGGCATCAAGAATTATGGTGTTATCCTTTTTATTAATGTACTCTGATCGTGAATTTTGAGGGAAATACTGTTCGATGGCATGTTTGATCTTTTCGGTTTCAACTTTAAAATACTCTCCAACAGCGATAGCAGCTAAAATATTTTCAAAGTTGTATTTTCCGATAAGTTTAGACTGAATTATGGTTTTTTTATTCTCCCAATACAGTTTTACATAGGGGTTTGCAACGATAAATGTGGTGTGAATAGCTGCATTTTGGTTGGTTCCATATGAAAACTGCCTGATATTCTGTGCGTTGATCTTCAGGATGTTGTTGTTGTAATTGATAAAAACCATCCCGTGGCGCTGTTCGATATACCTGTACAATTCTGTTTTGGCTTTGATTACATTATCATAATTTCCGAATCCTTCGAGATGTGCTTTCCCTATATTGGTGATAAGGCCATAGTCGGGTTGTGAGATCTGGCACAGATCGTGAATTTCACCCATGTGATTGGCTCCCATTTCTATGATGGCAATTTCATGTTCAGGAGTGATCTGCAATATGGATAGCGGAACTCCGATGTGGTTATTTAAATTTCCCTGTGTAGAAAAGGTGTGGTATTTTTCAGAAAGCACGGCATGAACGAGTTCTTTGGTGGTGGTTTTTCCATTGCTACCGGAGATTCCTATAACCGGAATACTGAGTTTCGACCGGTGAAAAGCAGCCAGTTTTTGCAGGCAATCCAGGACGTTATCAACCAGAATGGTCTTATTTTCAACAAAATATTGTTCTTCATCAATAATTGCGTAAGCTGCTCCATTTTCAACCGCCTGTCTGGCAAATCTGTTCCCGTTAAAGTTTTGTCCTTTCAGGGAAAAATATAACTCACCTCTGGTGAGGTTTCGGGTATCGGTTGAAATACAAGGATGAGCTGTAAATAGTTTATATAATTCTTCAATTTTCATAGTAGATTCATAATAAAAAAACCCCATTTGCAAAGTAAATGGGGTTTTTCAAATTAAAAAAGTATTTTTTCTAATAGTTACCAACAGGGCTGCCAACACGTGTCATAGCACATCTGAAGCCCAAAAATTCAGTAGCCTGGTTTTCATCAAGGAATTTCCTGTTGCCGGGACTCATCCAATATTGTCTGTCTCTCCATGAACCGCCTTTATAAACCCTTGCTTTGTCATTGATCATGGAGTTGTTACCATAATCATACATTACAGCGCTTTCAACATCTTCCTGGTTTGTCCAGTCGTCAGTAGTCAGCAGGCTGGAAGTGACATCGCCGTCGAGAAAGCTTCTGTTGTCTGCCTGGCGGTAATTTCTTCTGTCTTTGCTTTCTTCAACGGTAACATCGCGCATCTGTATGCGTCCAAGGCTGTCTTTATCCTCAAGTACACCGTCGGCATCTCTGACCTGTGTCTGGAATACATTTCCCCTGAATGACCTGAAGTCAGAATAATCTTCGAATGATAACGGTCTGTAAACATCCATTACCCATTCCGCTACGTTGCCAGCCATGCAGTACAACCCATAATCGTTAGGCCAGTATGAGTAAACGGGTGCTGTGATGTCGGCAGCATCGTTGAGGTTGCCGGCCACACCCATATTATCGCCTCTTCCGCGTTTGAAATTGGCAACAAAATCGCCGAGGTTATTGGTGCGGTCGTTACGGGATATATGACCGTTCCAGGGATATATCCTGCGTTCGAGAACACGTTCATAGATGGTGTTGCCGATAAGTCCCAGAGCCGCAAATTCCCATTCTGCTTCGGTCGGCAGACGGTATTTCGGGAGAAGTATGCCGTCTTCCATACGGACCTTACGCGTACCTGACCCGTTGGGATCCATATCATACAAATCGTTTTTAACCATGCCCTCATATTGTCCGGCAAGGTAGGCATCGGTGTTGAAGTTTTCTTCATTTTGCTGGTTGGGATCCATTTTCAAAATACCTTCACGTACCAGGATGTATTCGTTGACGCGGTCGGTTCTCCAGTTACAATAGTCAGCGGCCTGAACCCAGCTTACGCCCACAACAGGATAGTCGCGGTATGCAGGGTGGCGAAGATAATAATCAACGTAAGGCTCGTTGTAGGCCAGCCGATCGCGCCATACCAGGGTGTCGGGGAGGCGTTTCTGCAAAACTTCGGGGTAGTCAACGCTGAAAACCCTTTTTGTCCAGTACAAAAACTCACAATAGTCAAGGTTACGCACTTCGGTCTGGTCCAGATAAAATGAGGAAACAGTTATTCTTCTAGGGAAATTATCCCAATCGTAAAGAACATCCTGTTCGGTACGTCCCATCATAAAAGTACCTCCTTCGATCAGGATCAGGCCTGGGCCGGTTTCCTGTTCTTCGTATGGGACTACTTCAAACCCGCCGTTTTTGGGATTGTTGTATTCCCATGCTGTAGTATTGGATAATTCTTTTTTACAGGATGCCAGAAATAATGTAGCAGTTGCGATAACTGCCATTAAAACGATTAATCTTTTAATATACATTGTCAGGTTGTTTTTTGTTTCTAATTATAACTAAAAAGATGGGCAATTTATTGCTCTGACTCTTTTGGAAGGTGGTTTGCAGTTGAACTGAAGGGCAAACGACACTTCGTGTGCTCCGCCCGTGGCATTGGTAAGTTTGGAAACGGTGAGGTCGTAACTGTAACCGATCTTGAACATACTTGCCTGTATGCCAACCATAAAAATGACGGCATCAGAATTTTTAAAGTTTTGTCTGAACCAGAGTCCTCCAACAAAGGGATACCTGTTGAAATACAGACCATAGTTGATCTGCTGGAAATTCTGCTGTTGCATGAAAAGGATGTTCGGTGACAGGGTAGGTACGTGTTCGTTGCTTTTACGACGCACTTTTTTAACAAGGTTTATGATTCCTCCTGCATGAACGGTGAATTTCATCGGCATTCTGCTCTTGCTGATAAATCCTTCATCGGGTTGTGTGAGGTGGTGGGCGGCAAAACCGACAAAATATTTTTCGCCGTAACCGAGAACACCTGCTGCAAAATCAGCGTTTGCCTTGGTAAGACGTTTGGGAGGCAATTCATTGGTATTGAAAACAAAACCATGTCTTTTGTCAATCATGTCAGGAAAAGTAAGTTTTTGCCAGTCGAGGTGTTTCTGAAAATAAGTCGCCTGAATGGCCATTTTCATGGAAAAGGAACGGTTGACTTCCAACCGGAACGAATACATAAATGAAGCCGTGGTTGTGTTGAGGATGCCTTGCCCTGCTCTGTCGGTATTAAGAAGTACACCAATACCTCCCGATATTTTTTCGATATGCTGGTCGTAGGAGGCATTGTATGTTACGTAAGTTCCTGATATAGAGGGCCATTGGTCGCGGAAATTCAGAATGATTCTCGGGCATACTGCCGTACCTGCAAAAGCCGGATTCAGGTACAACGGGTTAGCATAATATTGCGAAAAATGAGGATCCTGCGCAAAACTGACGCCTCCCAATGTTACCAGGAAAAGCAAAATACCGGTATAGATCTTTTTCATCTCAAAAATTTTTAGTTTGTACATATTAACGCAACTATCGGTGTCAGTATTGGTAATTATATAAAAAAAATATCAAATCATGCATTACAATAAAAAAAGCTTTGTTCCGTTAGTATGAAAATATTTTAACAAGCAAAAATAACATATTTTTAATTACCCAAAATTACTTGAACTTTTTTTTTTACCTTTTACTGAATTTTGCCGACAAGGTTACACTAATGAATATTTTTTTGCTGAAAATTCTGCGTTATAAAAATTGGGTAATTTTACACCACTAAAATGATATAGATGTTACGACGTGTTATTCTTTTATTTATATTAATATCTTCATTTTCAATACTTTTTGGGCAACAGAAAGATCGTAAGAGCGAAAATCAGTATCTTATAAGATGGGACAAGCCCGGCAAAATAAATATCAGTGAGCTTAGAAGCAAAAATTATCTGCGTTTTGATGGTTCAATATATGCTGATAGTTCCGATTTACCGTATTATTTTACGTTGCTGGATGCCATAAAATCTTCCATGGTGCCGGATATCAGCCTTCTGAATCCGGTTTACGAGGAATTACCTTCAGCTGATGCGGAAATCATCGATAAACAGCTTAATATGCTGCCTGAGCACATTATTATTAATACAAAGGTATCCTACCAGAATAAAAAGCCTCTGATGATGGTGAGTTTTCTTCCGTTACGCAGAAATCCTGTCAACGGCAGGGCTGAACGCCTCGTTTCCTTTAGCTTTGATTATTCTTACAGCACAACAAAAATTCTGCCTTCCGTGAATAAAGCATATCAATATGCTTCCCATTCGGTGCTTAGTTCAGGAGACTGGTACCGGGTGGATGTTTTTCGCAGCGGCATACATATCATTACCTACAACGACCTGGTCTCATTGGGAATAAATGTTTCAGATATAGATCCAAAAAATATACGTGTATATGGTAATGGCGGGAGTATGCTGCCTGAGGATAATTCAAAATTCAGGTTTGATGACCTGGTGGAGAATGCAATTTTTGTTTATGGTGAGGGTGACGGTATTTTTGACCAGAATGATTATATATTATTTTATGCCAAAGGTCCCGAAAAGTGGTCTTTCGACACGGTAAACAATGTTTATAATCATGAAATAAACAAATATGTCAAAAGATCCGGATATTTTATTACAGCCAGCCTTGGCCCCGGCAAGCGGGTAAGCACGATTACTAGTTCATCACAGCCTGCTGATTATTCAGTTACTACTTTTGATGATTATCTTTTCCATGAAAACGATTCTTTGAATCTTATAAAATCCGGACGTGAGTTTTATGGAGAAGTTTTCGATGTGAATACTTCGTACTCTTTTAATTTTAATTTTCCCAATCTTGTTTCGGGAGTACCTGTCTATTTTAAAGGCAGGTTTCTGGCGCGGTCTTTTGTCTATCCTACCTCATATAAAATTTATGCAAATAATTCGTTTGTAAATTCAGTATCTGTTTTACCGGCCTCTCCGGATTATACGGCTGCTTATGCCCGTGATTCCCAGTTATTCTGTAGCTTTTCGGCCAGCAGCCCCGTAAATATCAGGGTTGATTACAATAAAAGTTCCAATTCTTCGGCTGTTGGCTGGCTGGATTATATTGAACTCAATACCCAACGTTACCTGACCTTTGTTCCGGGACAAATGTCCTTTCGTAATTACAATTCAGTAGGCAAAGGTATTTCCGAGTTTATTATGGGTAATGCCGCAGGAGATGTTGTTGTGTGGGATGTCACCGATTATACGGATGTTAAAAAAGTTGCTTCAACGCTGAATGGAAGTAATCTTTCATTTAAACTGAACACCGATTCACTCAGGGAATTTGTTGCTTTTAATGGTGCGGATTTTTATTCGGTCAGTTGTTCAGGAAGGATACAAAATCAGGATCTGCATGGTCTCGGACAATATGACATGATCATTATATCACATCCGGATCTGACAGGAGAGGCCTCACGTATTGCGGATATGCACCGGAATAACGACAACCTGACGGTACTTATCACAACTCCCCAGCCAATTTATAACGAATTTTCATCTGGTAATCAGGATATTACAGCTATTAAGGATTTTGTAAAGATGTTTTATGACCGGGCGGGATCTGATATCAATCTGCAGCCCAAATTTTTGCTGTTATTTGGTGATGCCTCCTATGATTATCAGAACCGTCTGTCAGGCAATACCAATATGGTTCCAACTTATCAGACCCAGAATTCACTGGAGCCATCCTCATCATATCTGACCGATGATTACTTTGGTTTTCTCGATGACGATGATAACGGCGCCTACAATAATCTATTGGATATTGCCATTGGCCGTATTCCGGCGCAGAACGTTGACGAGGCCAAAGCTGTTACCGATAAAATCCTGAATTATGTTGCAAAATACGACCTGAATGCGGGAAATTCATCATGTTCCGGCTTTTCGGATGCTATTTCTAATTTTTCCGACTGGAGAAATGTGTTGTGTTTTGTTGCAGATGATGCGGATACACCGGGAGAAGATTTCCTGGGACAGTCTGAAAGCATTGCCAGTTACCTCGATACCGTTTACAATAATTTTAACCTGGATAAGATATACATGGATGCTTATACTCAGGTATCAACTCCCGGCGGGCAGCGTTACCCTGATGCTACAGATGCCATCAACAGAAGGGTGGCTAAAGGCGCTCTTATTGTAAACTATATTGGCCATGGAGGAGAAGTAGGATGGGCACATGAAGCGGTAATCGGTGTGGCTGATATCAATTCATGGAACAACAAAAACAATATGCCCCTGTTTGTTACTGCAACCTGCGAATTCAGCCGGTTTGATGATCCTGCCCGGACCTCGGCAGGGGAATATGTCCTGTTGAACCCGGTGGGTGGCGGTATTTCGTTATTCACAACGACCCGACTGGCTTTTGCAGGCACCAATTACTCGTTAAACTTTGCTTTTTATAAGGAGGTTTTTAAAAAGACTTCGGGCCATTATCCGTATCTCGGTAATGTAACCAAAGCCGCAAAAAATCAATTGGGATGCTCATATGTAATCAGCAATTTTGTGCTTCTGGGCGATCCGGCATTACGGCTGGCCTATCCGGAACATAATATCATCACCACCATGTTGAATGATCAACCCCTGGGCGGATTAACGGATACAGTAAGGGCGCTGGAAAAGATTGCAATAAAGGGATATGTTGCAGACTACAATGGCGTAAAACTCACAAATTACCAGGGAACCATTATGCCTGTGGTTTTTGACAAAGCAGCAAAGGTAGTGTCAAACGGGAACGACGGCGGTTATCCCCAGACATTCAGTCTGCAGAAAAATATTATCTACAAAGGCAAAGCAAAAGTAGTCAACGGTGATTTCAGATTTACTTTTGTTGTACCCAAAGATATAGCTTATCAGTTTGGAAAGGGGCGGATAAGTTATTATGCACAGAATGGTGTTTCTGATGCGAATGGCTTTTATGAAAATTTCATTATCGGAGGTACCAGCCATAATGCTATAACGGATAATTCAGGTCCTGAACTGAAGGTTTATATGAACGACAATCATTTTGTGTCGGGAGGGATCACCGACCGGAACCCGCTGCTGATTGCTTATCTGAGTGATTCGGGAGGTGTTAATACTATTGGGAACAGCATAGGGCATGATATTTCGGCTGTTCTTGACGGCAATACCGATAAGACATTTGTGCTGAATGATTATTATGAGTCCGATCTTGATACCTATCAGAGTGGTGTAGTGAGGTATCCCTTTTCGGACCTGGAACCCGGAGAGCACAAACTGCTGTTGAAAGCCTGGGATGTCTATAACAATTCTGCCGAAACCGAGCTGGATTTTGTGGTCGCCGAGTCAGCGGAACTTGCTTTAGATCATGTTTTTAATTATCCCAATCCGTTTACCACCTATACGGAGTTTTGGTTTGAACATAATCAGCCCTGTTGCGGGCTGGATGTTCAGATTCAGATTTTCACCGTAACCGGTAAATTAATAAAAACAATTCAGACTACCGTGGAAACCTCCGGGTTCAGGGCAGATCCCATACCATGGGATGGCAAAGACGACTTTGGAGATTCTATCGGGAAAGGTGTTTACCTTTATATTCTCAAAGTGAAAAACAGTTCAGGACAGTATTGCCAGAAAACAGAGAAACTGGTAATCCTGAAATAAACAGCAACGGGGAATCTATACAATCATTTTTTTTGTAATTTTGTACTGTGTCATGAGAAGGAAATACCCGGCTTATTTTGTTTTGATCCTGTTATTTTGCGTTGTACAAAACTCTTTTCCGCAAAAAAAAGCGGAAAAAGGATATTTTGCACCGGTTTCTGTATTATCAGACGGTAGATGGTATAAGATAGCTACTGTGTTTGATGGCGTTTACCGGTTAACGTATCATGATTTGATACAGCTTGGGATGTCTGAGCCTTTCATGGCTTCCGATTTCAGGCTGTTTGGCAATGGTGGTGCGCTTTTGCCTGAAAAAATCTCTGACTTCAGGTATGATGACCTGGCCGAAAACCCTGTATTTGTCTATGATGGAGGCGATGGCACCATTAATGATGGTGATTATATACTTTTTTACGGACAAAGCACCGTTAAATGGTATTTCCGGCCTGTGATCCTGACTTTTGAACATCAGTTGAATTATTATTCCGATACATCCTTCTATTTTATCACTTTCGACCATGGGCAGGGAAAAAGGATACAGACATATCCCCAAATTATACAGTCTCCCGGAATTGTTATCAGCAAGTTTGACGAACATGTGTTTCATGAGCTTGATTCGGTTAATTTATTAAGATCCGGAAAGCAATGGTTCGGAGAGGTGTTTAATGATACTTATACGAGGAATTTCAGATTTCATTTCCCGGATATCTCTGTTTCTGATACGCTTAAGGCCAGGATAAATGTAGCGGTACGTTCAACACAAAAAAGTGTTGTAAGTTGTGGTAATAATGGAATAACTGTTTCTTCAGACACCGTTTTACCTGTGGACGGTAATGTGAATTCTGATTATGCCAAAAGCAAAACAATTATGATGAATATTGTTCCTCCATCGGACACAATAACCATAAACCTGTCTTACAACAAACCGGAAACGGCTTCGGTGGCCTGGCTGAACTTCATCGAGTTGTATGGTGTCAGGCATTTGATTTACCGTGGGGAACAGTTTCATTTCAGAAGTCTTAAGACTCTGGGCAATGCGGTAAGTCGTTTTGATATAACCAATATGGCTTCGTCGGTCAGCGTATGGAATATTACTGATTTTACTGCATTAACTGAGATGCCTTTAGATGTTAACGGAAGCATTTTTTCAATGAAAGTATATACCGACAGTCTTACCGAGTTTGTGGCCTTTGACAATGATAATCTGTTGAATCCCATACTGCTTGGTGATATTCCCAGCCAAAATCTTCATGGAAGCAGTCAGTCCACGCTTGTCATCGTCACTCATCCTGATTTTATTGCAGAAGCGAACAGAATGGCTGATTTTCACAGAAGTACGGATGGAATGTCGGTTTGTGTAGCCACTACCCGGCAGATATATAATGAGTTTTCTTCGGGGAAACAAGACCCTGTGGCAATTCGTGATTTTATCCGGATGTTTTATGAACGCGGAAAAACCGATAGCGCACATCAATTACATTATGTCCTTCTTTTTGGGGATGGTTCTTATGATATGAAAGACCGGCTGACCTCCAATACTAATTTTATCCCTGTCTGGCAGACGGAAAATTCTCTCATGCCCACGGCTTCTTATGTCTCCGATGATTTTTATGCGATGCTTGATTCGCTGGAAGGCGACAATCTTAACGGAGATCTTGATATTGGCGTAGGCCGGTTTCCTGTATGTTCTGAGATCGAAGCTAATGTAATGGTAGATAAATCAATACGTTATGGTAGTCCGAACGACCTGGTCCCCGACTCATTTGAACATGGAACCGTTTCAAATTTCGATCCATGGCGTAATTCACTGATATTTGTTGCTGATGATGAAGATGGAAACCTTCACTTTAAGCAGGCCGAGAAGCTTATTACCTTAGTTGATTCGCTGAACCGTATTGTCAACATAAATAAGATTTATCTGGATGCCTACCAACAAAAAAACACGCCTTTTGGTGCCAAATATCCGGATGTCAATAAAGACATTAAAAGGCTGATCCGGAAAGGAACTTTGATGGTAAACTATACGGGCCATGGCGGTGAAGCAGGCCTTGCAGCAGAAGAGGTTGTTACCATGGCCGATATCGAGCAATATGAAAATTATTATTGCCTGCCGGTTTTTATTACGGCTACCTGTGAATTCAGCCGGTACGACAATCCTGCGTTTCAATCTGCGGGCGAAAAATTACTTTTCAATAAAAAAGGCGGCAGTATTGCATTATTTTCGACTACCCGGGTGGCCTATGCACATTCCAACGAAATTGTCAATCGTAATATATTAAAAACAGCATTTACACCTGTTTCAGGCAATAGAGTGAGGTTCGGGGATATGATCCGGAAAGCCAAAAACATGTGTTCCCCGGGCGTTTACATGCAGAATTTTACACTTCTCGGCGATCCTGCACTGGCATTTGCAATACCGGAATACCATGTTGTGACCGATTTCTGCGGCGCTGATACGCTTTCATCTTTGCAAGACACAATTTTTAATAATAGTATTGTTACGGTGAGAGGACACATCGAAAACAGGTTTTCGGAATTACAGGCCGGGTTTGACGGAAAATTGTTTCCTGTTGTTTATGATAAACCTGTTATATACAACACACTGGTCAATGATCCCGGAGTAAGTTATCCTGCCACTTTTTATACGCAGCAAACCGAATTGTATCGGGGTAATGTGACGGTGGAGAACGGTATATTCGAATTTTCATTTTTTGTGCCCAGAGATATCAGCTTTGCCGGAGGGTACGGAAAAATAAGCTATTATGCCAAAAGCCCATGGCATGACGCGTCAGGGGTGTTTGACAGTTTGTGTCTGTACAATGATGGTATAACTGAAAGTTCTGATATGACAGGGCCGGAAATAATCGGTTATCTTGATAATCCTTCATTTACAGATGGTAGCTATACTTCACCGGAACCATTCATGAAACTGTATCTTCACGACACCAGCGGTATCAACTGTTTCGGATTGGGAATAGGACATGAGATCACGGCGGTACAGGATGATGATTTCAATAATCCGATTCGCCTGAATGGTTATTTCATCCAGGATGCTGATAAATACACTTCAGGAAGTATAGAATACAAATTTAACGGCTTGGGTTATGGGCAGCACCAGTTGACCATCAGGGCTTTTGATCTGGTAAATAATTCTTCGGAAAAAGTAATCCATTTCAATGTGAAAGGGCCTGATGATGCCGGTTTTGGAAAAGTTTTCAACTATCCGGATCCTTTTACAGACCACACAAACTTTTACATAGAAACCAACATGAGTACAGGTGATCAACATTTAAAGATTTCGGTCTATGATATGACAGGACGGATGGCAGCAGAAATTCATCATGACATTGCCGCAGGAAATTACCAGCCTGTGGAAATAAGATGGAATGCCTGCAACGCTCAAGGAGGGCCATTATCCAGAGGGTTTTATTCTTATACCGTAACACTTACTGATACTGAGGGTGTACAAAAGAGATGTGCTGAGAAGTTAATAATTCTGAAATAATTATACATAATAAAATAATATAACAGGTTCAGACAAAAAAATTTACAATACAATATAATTTTAAATTATTCGTTATTTTTGCACTCACAAAAATTCTATTATCTCAATGAAAAGAATCCTATTTGCAGTTATAGCATTTATCTTACTCGGAACCAGTTTATTTGCACAGAGCAGTCAGACCAGTGATTTGTTGAAAAACAAGTTAAACACCATTACGACCGCCGTTCCTTTTTTGTTGATTGCTCCGGATGCCCGTGGTGGCGGATTGGGTGATGCCGGCGCTGCATCTTTACCTGATGCCAATTCAATGCACTGGAACCCTGCTAAATATGGTTTTGTGGAGAAAGATTTTGGATTTTCGGTATCTTACAGTCCCTGGTTGCACAAACTGGTGAATGATATCAATCTTGCCTATCTCGGGGCCTATAAAAGGATCAATAAACGTCAGGTACTTTCTATGTCGCTGAGATATTTCTCTCTTGGTAACATCACCTTTACCAACGAAACCGGCCAGAATATCGGACAGTATAAACCGAACGAATTTTCTCTTGACGCCTCCTATGCGTTTAAATTTACCAATGAAGTTTCCGGCGCTATTGCATTACGATATATTTATTCAAATCTTACAGGCGGTATTTATGTGGCCGGGGCACAGTCAAAAGCCGGACAGGCCGTGGCTGCCGACGTAAGTGTATATTATGAGAAACCAATTGAAATCAAAGGTATTAACACGACCTTTGGACTGGGAGCCAATATTTCAAATATCGGTAATAAAATATCCTATACTGAAAACCTTGACCGGGATTTTATTCCTACCAACCTGAGGCTTGGATTTTCTTATGCTGTTAATTTTGATAAAAACAATTCCCTCGCCCTGCTGCTCGATTTCAACAAACTGCTTGTTCCGACACCTCCGGTGTATCAGCTCGATTCCACAGGAAAATATGTGTATGATGTGGATGGGAATAAGATCATTGAAGCAGGAAAAGACCCGAATGTGGGCGTGGTACGTGGTATGATACAGTCTTTTTATGACGCACCGGGCGGATTTGGCGAAGAATTGAAAGAAATCAACATTGCAGCAGGATTAGAATATTGGTATGCCAAACAATTTTCAATACGTGCGGGCTATTTCAATGAAGCTTCCACCAAAGGAAACCGCAAATATCTGACCATCGGTGCGGGTTTGCGTTACAGCGTCTTCGGGCTTGATTTTGCTTACCTTATTCCTGTTACACAGCGCAACCCGCTTGAAAATACCCTGCGTTTCAGCTTGCTTTTCAACTTCGATAAAGTGAAAGGAAAGAAAGAAAAAGAAGCTGATGAAATAAAAAAGAATGAGTAGGATCGGATTTGGTTTCGACACACACAAACTCGAGACTTCTGCTGAATTATTTCTTGGAGGTGTAAAAATTCCATCAGAAAAAGGTTCTGTCGGCCATTCTGATGGTGATGTGCTTATCCATGCCATCTGTGATGCCTTGCTGGGAGCAGCCAATCTTGGAGATATCGGCACTCATTTTCCGGACACTGACCCTCAATACAAGGGCATAGACAGCACGAAACTGTTGGCAAAAGTCATCGCGCTTCTCAATGAAAAGAACTATCATATTGCCAACATCGACACCACGGTATGTCTCGAAAAACCAAAAATTGCACCCGTTATCGGTCAGATTCAGAAAAAACTCTCCGAAGTAATGGGAATACCTGAATACGATATATCTGTAAAGGCCAAAACCTCTGAAAAACTTGGTTTTATCGGCAGGCAGGAAGGCATTTCCGCTTATGCCATAGTGCTGCTGGATTGAAATTTTCAGTTCAATACAAAGCAAAATCTTCAATGTGAAAAGTTAACAAGGTTTCTGCACCTGTTTTCTGTCATAGTATGTCGCCAGTTTTACTGTACATAATTATGAAAACTAAGATTTGTTGCTCATATCTGGTTATCCGAAAAAAAAATTGTAAATCAGGTATATCCAGCCTGTCAATTCGTAAATGTTTTTAATTTTGTTCATAATCTAATAATTTTATAGAATATGAAGAAAATATTTTTGACACATGTCTTACTGCTTTTGAATTTAATGTTATTTGCCAATGCGGTATCTCTGGAATCAGCTCAAAAAACAGCAGTCATTTATTTCCGGTACTTTGTCAGTGACAAGACTGATTATAGTATTTCGGATGTGTATGTACAGCAGGAAGACGGCCTGACAACTTTTTACATATTTAATTTTACTTCAGGCGGATTTATTATTGTTTCAGCCGATGATGCTGCCTTACCTGTTTTGGGTTATTCCGAAAGCGGAACATACCATGAAAATAACATTCCTGTTCAGATGATCGGTTTGTTAGAAAATTATAGTGCTGAAATTAAATATATAATTGATCAGAAATTAGATAACAAACAAACCATAAAGAAATGGAATAATATCCTGAACAACAATCTGCCGTCAGCGAAACTTGTTGTCAATCCCTTATGCAGCACACAATGGAATCAGGATGGAAGCTATAATGATATAGTTGAACAATATACCGAGACAGGTGTATATACCGGCTGTGTGGCCACTGCTATGGGACAGATCATGAAAAAATGGAATTATCCGGCAACAGGTATTGGTATACATACTTACACAGAGGCTACGTACGGTCAGTTATCGGTTAATTATGGAGGCACTAGTTATGCCTGGACATCAATGCCTAATTCGCTGACTGGCAGCACCAGTGCGCAGAAAATTGCCATAGGCACCTTGTTGTACCATTGTGGGGTAGCCGTAAATATGGAATATACGACCAGCGGCTCAGGCGCTTCAGCCTGGTATGTACCCGATGCCCTGATCGATCATTTCGGCTATCAGAGCACAGCAGAGGTGGAATTCCAGTCGCTTTTCAGTAATGCAAACTGGATCAATATGTTAAAAGCCGAACTGGATGCCGGAAGACCTTTGATGTATTCGGGAGATGATGGAACATCAGGGCATGCATTTGTTTTTGATGGTTATAATGCATATGATCAGTTTCATGTTAATTGGGGCTGGTCGGGATATTACGACGGGTACTTTACTATCGGCAGCCTCAATCCGGGCAGTGATAGTTTCAATAACAATAATTCTGCAGTTATACGTATTCAACCTCCCTCAGTGGCAGCACGAGCTGATTTCAAAGCAAGCACCATAGCACCTTCTGTGGGAGCCACTGTTACCTTTACGGATCTCTCGGCCAATAACCCTGTATCCTGGACATGGAACTTTGAAGGAGGCAGTCCCTCAACTTATTCCGGACCAACACCGCCTCCTATAACATATTCAACGGCAGGCACTTATTATGTTTCTCTTGCTGTTTCAAATGCCAGCGGAAGCGATATGAAAATAAAGCCATTTTATATTGAGGTAGGCGGCACCCCGTCGGCATGGATAAAGCAGAACACAGGTTTTTCCAAACCCTCCCAGGGAATACGGCAGATTTCCATTGTCGATGCCAATGTTGCATGGGCTGCAGCCTATAATGGCATTAATTCCGACAATCCCTCACAGGATTTTACCAGGACTGTGGATGGTGGTAATACCTGGATTCCCGGCAGGATCACCTTTGCCGGTTCGGAAAATTACAGTATTGCAAATTTCCACGCTATGAGCCAGCTGGTATGTTATGCGTGCATGTTCCCTTCGGGCGCTAATGGCGGGTATATTGTAAAATCGGTTGACGGGGGGTCAACATGGGGAATCCAGACTTCGGCAAATTTTTCAACAAGCTGGGCGGATTTTGTCCATTTCTTTGATGCAAACAACGGAGTTTGTGTCGGCGATCCACCGGCTACGCCAAATAAATTCGTTATTTATACCACATCAAACGGGGGTACCACATGGACACAGGTCAACCCCTCCAGTCTTCCGACAATTTTAACCGGTGAAACTGCCATTGTTGATCAGTTTGATGCGGTCGGGAACACCATTTTCTTCGGAACAAGCAAGGGTAAATTATTTAAATCGACAGATAAAGGGGTGAGCTGGACGGCAATAAGCCAGACTACCTTACTGGGAGCAGGAATACAGACAACACCTGTTTTCAAAGATGCCAGTACAGGCATAGTTTTCGGGGTTAATGCCAGTACGGGTGCGTATGCGGGCATGAAAAAGACTGTCAACGGTGGAAACACATGGTCATCCGTTACGCCTGCCGGTTATTTTGTAAAATATCCTCATATTGATTTTGTCCCCGGAACGGCATCAACCTGGGTTAATGTTTCAGCGGGCGCGGGAACAGGTTCCTCATACAGCACCAATGATTGCTCTGCCTTTATAAACATTGATACGGGGTCTGTTCAATATACCTGTGTTGAAATGTACGATATGAATACCGGATGGGCCGGCGGTTTCAATGAAAGTGATGCTGATGGCGGAATTTATAAATGGGTGAATCCTCTGACTGTCGGTACCGGTGGCCATGATAAAAACAGCGGAACCATTCAGGTTTTTCCTAATCCGACCGACGGCCATATTTATATTCAGTTTTCCGTCTTTGCCTCTGAAAAAGCACATATTTGTGTTTATAATATGATTGGCGGGAAGGTACTGGAAAAAGAATTTGATCCTTCTTTTGATATTCTTTTACCTTTAGACCTGATGGAAAATGAACCCGGAATATACCTGGTGACCGTTCAGACCGGCAGTGAGATAACAGCAGAACGGGTGATGCTGGTTCATTGAAAAACCATAAATTAACTATTACCGGAAAAACCGTTCATTAAAATTGACCAGGAAAAGTTTTTTTGTGCTTCGTGTAACCGCCGTGTAAAGCCAACGCAGGTATTCCTCGTTTACCATTTCTTCCGTCAGGTAACCCTGTTCCACAAATACGTTTTCCCATTGTCCTCCCTGTGTTTTATGGCAGGTCATGGCATAGGCAAATTTCACCTGCAGTGCATTCAGATAGGGATCGTTATAAATCAGTTTATGGCGTTTGTTTTTCTCCGGTATATGTAAATAATTTTCCTGAACGGCCAGGAAGAGTTTTCGGAAATCTGTTATGGGCAAAGAAGGCGCCTCGGAACTGAGTGTGTTTAACAGCAATTTGGCTTCGATATCTTTTTCGTCCGGGTAATCAACCATCCGTATGGTAGCATCGGCAAAAAAGAACTCTTCGGTGAACTGTTCAATTTTTCTGACACGGAGCACTTCGGCAATGTCGCCGTTGGCGATGAATCCGGCTTTTGATTTTTTTGATATCCAGAAGTAGTTGTTTTTCACGATCATGATCTTATCCCCGGCATTTATCTCGCCTTCGCGGTACAGTAACCGTTTGCGGATCTCGTTGTTGTACAGGTTGGCTCTTTTGTTTGAACGGCAGATCAGAATACTTCCGGCATCGCCTGCCCCTGAATAAGCTGAGTTCAGCGCATCTTCAAGTTCGGCGCCGTTAATACGTATAACATCCTTAAATCCTGATGTCTCAAAAAAGCCGCTTTGGAAATCCGACGAATTGAGCATCCGGCGTATGTATGTTGCATTGGTAAGAATTCCTGAAGATTCTTCCTGACGCACTACTTCGGTAAGCTCGAAACTCTCCGGGGTTAAATGATAAGAGGTTTTAAGCAGCTTTTCATCCAGTGCGGGGCTTAGCTCCGTGCCTACGGGCGGCAATTGTGCTGTATCGCCGACAAAGATCAGCGAGCAGTTTCCGCCGCTGAACACGTAGGTAAGCAGGTCTTCGAGAAGGTTAGCAGCGGGGAATAACTGGCTGGGGCTGGCTGCTTCGCCGGCGATCATTGAGGCCTCATCAATAATGAAAATAGTGTCTGTAGCCTTATTCAGCCGTAACGACATCTGAAATCCGTCATCATCGTCATTGATCATGTAAATACCTTTGTGTATGGTGTAAGCAGGGTGCCCTGAATAGGATGCCAGAACTTTGGCAGCCCGGCCTGTAGGCGCCAACAGTACAGTTGAATACTCAAGCTGCGGAAGTATTTTTACCAGTATGCTGACCAGGGTTGTTTTTCCGGTACCGGCATAACCTTTCACAAGAAAAACCTTGTTCTGCTCCGGTGATGTAATGAATTCAGAGAGTTTTTTGATCAGCACCTCTTGATCTGCTGTTGGAACATATGGAAAATTCTTTGTGAAAAGTTCTGCTATGTAGGAAGCGTGCATTTTGTATTAAATGAGTATTAAATACCTGGAAAATGGAGTTTGGTGCCGTATGATCAGTGATTTATATTTTGTATCCATACAAAGTAAAGGAAAGATTATGAAAGAGCGTATGAATTTGTTGTTTATTTCTATACCCCTATTCTAAACCGAATATGAAGAAACATCGGAATAATAGCATTTTTCCCTTAACCAAGATCCATAGTTGCGGCATTATGAATTTCTGATGGCTGTCCATAGACGTATGTATAAGATTTATATAATTGATGATAAGGAAGTTACTGGTTTTTATCGGCTTTATCATAGAAGTGCAGAGAAATAATAAGTAATTTTGCAAAAAAAAACTTATGAATAGAACAGCATTGATTACAGGGGCATCAAGCGGTATTGGCCTTGAAATGGCACGGATACATGCGTCCAGAGGAGGCAACCTTGTTCTTGTGGCACGTAACCTTAAGAAACTCGAAGAGTTGAAATCTGAATTTGAATTAAAATACAGTATCAGGGTTCATGTCATTGGCAAAGACCTTTCCGTAACCGATTCTGCAAAGGAGATTTATGAAGAGGTAAGACAACAGAACATAAGTATTGATTTTCTTATCAATAATGCCGGCTACGGCGATTATGGCCTTTTTACAGACACCGACTGGGAAAAGGAAGCCCGGATGTTGCAACTGAATATAGTCACACTGACGCAACTCACAAAAATCTTACTTCCTGATATGATCAGCAGGGGAGGTGGAAAAATTATGAATCTGGGTTCAACGGCTTCGTTTCAGCCGGTGGCACTCATGACCGTATATGCAGCCACCAAAGCTTACGTTTTGAGTTTCTCACAGGCTATTCACAGTGAACTTGCCGGTAAAGGAATTACAGTTACAGCCCTGTGTCCCGGCCTGACCGAGAGTGGCTTTGTGGATGCAGCTGCGATGGGCGACAGCAAAATGACCACAAAGAAGTTGCCCACTTCGCGGGAGGTTGCGGAATATGGTTACGATGCGATGATAAAGGGCAAAGCCATTGCCGTGCATGGATTAAAAAACCGGCTGTTAATATTTTTGCAAAGGTTTGTTTCGCGGCGTATGGCGGTGGAAATGACAAAACACCTGATGGAAACTAAATAACCGTTTGCCGGCTATTTGTTCTTTTCGTGGTATTCTTTGATAAAAACCTCCCAGGTTTTGTCTTTATGTTGATTTTCAACGAAGTACAGTAGAATGGGGTAAAGAGCCTCCGGTGTCAGATATTGGCTTGTGTAGGAAATATACTTCAGGTCTTCATCAAAAAACAGTAAAGAGGGCAAAGATATCCTTTCACCGATAAGCTGGTGAAAAAAAGGATGAAAGGCTTTGTTTTCAGAAGTATTTACAAAAAGCTGGTTCTGATAAGCGATAGTATCCATTGTTTGGGCATCCATATACACCGTGTGAAAGTGTTCGCGGATGTACTGTGTAACCGTACTGTTATTGATGGTGCTCCGGTACATGGTTTTGCCCCCGTTGCACCAGGTATTATTGACAAACAAAAGGATTTTTTTCTTTGTTGTTTTATTCTTTTCGGCCACCTCCTTAAACGATTTCATCCAGGTGACGGTATCATTTGTTACCGCTCCAGAATCGGGATAAAAGGCCTTAAAGAAGTAATTGCGGAAATCCATCACACTGGTGGTATTAAAAATGTATTCTACGGTGAAAACCAACATGGGTTCTATTTCTTTTTCACTCAGATAGCCGGGCGCCACTGCTTTAAACTGATAGTTGTTGTTGAAAAATATGATGGTCGGATAGGATAGTTTTCCTTCGAGCAGGTAAACAGCCAAATCGTTGGCAGAACGGTCACCCGGATTTTTATTGAAATACTTTTTCTCTAAGAATTCAATCGTATCATGTGTTTCGGCATTGAAACGAACGGGATAAAAATAGGCGTTGATATAACTAGCGATTCCGGAATTCGAGAACGTGGTTTTCATCATGTGCTTGCACCATCCGCACCAGTTGGTGTAGACGTCTATCAGCATGGGTTTGGGCTGGGTTTTATTCAGTTCCTGTGCGGTTTCAATATCCAGCCATTTTACAAGGCCTGTGTTTTCAGGTTCGGCCTGCTGTGAAAACACTTTCAGGCAGAGCTGGAAGATCAATGCAGTGCTGATTACTATATTTCGCATAATTTCTAAGTGCGTAAAATGTCTTAGTGGTTCCAAAAAACGTTTCGATTGACAAAGATACACAACCTTCTATTTTAAGCGGTAAAGAACAGCCTGTTCGGTGTAAAAAATTTCAACGATATCGAGCATGATCAGGTTTACCAGTATTGTTTCCGATTGTTTTTTATTTATTCCGGCCAGCCGGCAAAATTCTACCTGATTGATATATGGATTGGAAGTCAGGTAATCCAGCAGTTTTTTTTCTTTTTCGGTAAAGGTGATATGGGTAGGACAGGCTTTGAGTTTTCGTTTCCATACCCGGACATGAACCGGGGAAGCGGCAAAGTTCTTGTCATCAACCCTGACATAAGCAAGCCATTTACCGCTAAACTCCTGAGCATAGCATATTTCATCGGTCAGTTTGGGGATAATGATTTCCAGCACAGTTTTTCCAGCCTCGTTCCACTGGTGTATTTCGAGGTTCATGGTCGGTTTGCAGTACATCTGGGCTGCGGCTTCCGCCATATATATTTCTTCCTCACTACGCACGCCGGCGATTTTTCCGTTGTCTTTCACACCGATAAGCAGTATGCCGCCGTCGGTATTAGCAAAAGCTGAGATGCTGCGGGCAATTTTCCGTGAATCAGATATCTCAAATTTAAAATCCAGGCATTGGTGTTCACCCTGCTCAATAAGTTTTCCGATATGTGATTTTTTTAATATCACGAATTTCTTTTTCGTAAAACAATCAATCCTGTAAAAGTAAGCAGTCCGTTGAGTATCAGCAGTTCAAATCCGAATTTATAACCATTGAAGAGCATTTCGGAAAACATACTCAGAAAGTAACACATAACAGGAGCAATTATGGCGACTATCCAGACAAAACGATCTTTAACCGCATATTTTGTGAATAAGCCAAAGGCAAATAGTCCGAGTAATGGCCCATAGGTATATCCTGCAGCCGTATATATGGCATTGATGACAGCCTCGTTATTCAGCGCTCTGAAAATGAGTATCACGATCAGCAGTATAGCGGCAAAGCTGAGATGAACCACATAACGCACTTTCTTTTTTTGTTTTTCATTCAATTTACTTTTATCCTTGAACCCAAGAAAATCAACGCAAAAAGAAGTGGTGAGCGCTGTTAATGCTCCGTCAGCACTGGGATAGGCAGCGGAAACCAGCCCGACCATAAAAATTAGCCCGGCCACTGGCCCCAGATGATTAAATGCAATCTCGGGAAACAGATTATCAGATTTTGCAGGAACCTCAATACCTTTTGCCGATGCATACATATACAAAACTGCACCCAAAGTCAGAAACATAATATTGACAATCACCAGGATCCCGCTGAAGGTAAACATGTTTTTCTGGGCTTCTTTTATATTGCGGCAACTGATGTTTTTTTGCATCATTTCCTGGTCGAGGCCGGTCATTACGATGGCAATAAAGGCTCCGCTCATGAATTGTTTCAGGAAAAAGTTCTTGCTGTGCCAGTCGGCTTCCACTACCCTGGTGTATCCGGCATCACTTATCTTTGTAAAGATATCGCCCAGGCCGATACCGAGTTCATTGGAAATGAAATAGATCGACAGTATCACTCCCAGTAGCATAAAGGTGGTTTGCAGGGTGTCGGTCCATATTATTGTCTTGACACCACCTTCAAAAGTGTATAAAATTATCAGTACAATAAAAACGAGTACCACTAACCAGAAGGGGACGCCCCAATAATCGAAAACAAACACCTGAAGTACGTTTACCACCAGAAACATGCGGAATGATGCGCCTATCACCCTGGACAGAAGGAAATAAAAAGCTCCCGTTTTGTATGACCAGAAACCGAAACGCTGGTTAAGGTAGGCATATATGGATGTAAGGTTTAATCTGTAGTATAAGGGGAGCAGTACAGTGGCAATAACGGTATAGCCAATAAGAAATCCAAAAACAAGCCCCAGGTAGGTGAATTGCTGTGTTCCGACAAGTCCCGGAACCGACATAAAAGTCACCCCGCTTAGCGATGCTCCGATCATGCCGTAGGCCACTACATACCAGGGTGAACTTTTATTTCCTATGTAATATGAATCGTTGTTGGTTTTGCGTGATGTGATCCATGTTACCACAAACAGCATGATGGTGTAGGCAATAAAACAAAGCAGAATATAAATTGGTTTCATTTTGTGATTTTATGCAAATTTAGTATTTAGCAAATATAACCCAAACTGACACTTTATTAGTTATGAACAGAAAGCGTTTGATTAGTTGTTTTTTTATGGTTCCGGAGGCAATAATCTTATGGTGGTTTTACTTGCCAAATATCATTATATTTATTAATTTTGTAAAAAAATTCAACTCGTATGTCTATAAAAAAATATCTTATGCCTAATTTTTACGTTATCGGGTTGCTCTCCCTTAATTTTATTTTTTCAGGTTTTTCTGCATTGGCTCAGCAGGTGACAAAAAGGGTATTGTTTATCGGCAACAGTTATACATACGTGAATAACCTTCCCCAGATGGTGGCAGATGTTGCGGTTTCGGCAGGCGATACACTTTTTTTCGATAGCAATGCTATTGGTGGTTATACTTTTCAAATGCATACGACCAATGCTACCACACTCAATAAAATCAGTATTGGAAACTGGGATTACGTGGTGCTGCAGGAACAAAGCCAGCTGCCTTCGTTTCCGATCAGCCAGGTAGAGGCAGAATGTTTTCCTTATGCCAATAAACTTGACAGTTTGATCAATGCCGGTAATCCTTGCGCAGAAACCGTGTTATTTATGACCTGGGGCAGAAAGAACGGCGATGCCTCCAATTGTGGTTTCTGGCCGCCCGTGTGCACCTATAATGGCATGGACAGCCTGCTAAACCAGCGTTACAGGATGATGGCCGACAGTAACGACGCCATTCTTTCGCCCGTTGGTGCGGTATGGCATTATATCAGGCAAAACTATCCTGCCATCGAATTATATAATTCCGACGAAAGCCATCCCTCTGTTGCCGGCACATATGCCGCAGCCTGTTGCTTTTATTCAGCCCTGTTCAGAAAAGACCCGGCTCTGATCACTTTCAATTCATCACTCTCTGTCGCTGATGCGGAAAATATCAGAAATGCCGTTAAACTGATTGTTTATGACAGCCTGATGAACTGGCATATTGGCGAATATGATCCGTCGGCCTCTTTTTCCTATGCTGTTTCAGGTGCTCATCAGGTAACATTTACCAACAGCTCGGCACATGCCGACAGTTTTAGCTGGAATTTCGGCGATGGCAACACTGCCGTTGATGTCAATCCAACGCACACTTATCCCATGGATGGTACTTATACGGTTACTCTGGTGGCTGTCCGCTGTGGTTTGCAGGATACCACGGAACAGATAATAAATGTTACCCCCATGGGTGTTTCGCTTGAAAACCAGTCTGTTGCCGGTTCGTGGAACGTTTATCCGAATCCGGCACAGGCATCACTTACCGTCCGGAAGAATGACCCGGCATGTGTGTTCTATAAAATTTTCAGTCCGGCGGGCATCGAAATGTTGAGCGGGATTATTGAAAGGGTTGAAACGATTATAGATATAAACAAAATTCCCGGAGGTTTATATATCATTCAGCTTTTCAATGAGAAAAATGAAAGCCGGGGGTATCGGAAAATTGTTAAGGTGGATCGATAGTGAATTTTCCACATTGAGTGGTTAAAAGGCAATTTCTTTTTTTGATGTGCTAGTATATAACATCCGAACAGATTCTTGTAACAACCTTACTTTTCTGTATTACTTTTTTGCGTGTCCCCACGCCTTTGGCGGGGCAGGCAAAAAAGTAATCAAACCTGCCTGCGTGACGAACACTTCGGCAGGCAGGAAAGGACCTCCTGGCGAATGCTTCAGCCCGCTCTCAGAAAACATTGAAAATCTATGCAAAGTAGTCCTGACGCAGCATAGCTGGTCAGGAAACCCCGCCTGTGGCGGGGCCTTTGCAGATTTTCAAATGTTTTCTGATTCACGCCACCGCCGGCTCGCCCGCCTGACCGTCGGGCAGGCACGCCAGGAATTGCCTACGCGCCAAATATCGGCTAACCTATCCCGAAAAAAACCGAATTGTTTCGCAGAAACAAAGTGCGCTGGCCTGAAATTATGCCGGTGTCAGGGAGTGGCTTGTGTGTAGGTTCGGTATATATTTTCTTGACTTTTTTGGTACTTTTTGTGTCAAGACAAAAAGTACAATAAAATATACAATATATTATTGATTATTCTGACTTTAATTTTGAGATATATAGAATTTTCCACATTGAGTGGTTAAAAAATCTTCAATATTATCCCAATATGCCAGCCATGAAATGGTGAATTTTGTATAAATTTGTAAAAAAATTTCAGGGTGGCTCATTATCCTTCAAAACTCTTTGAACAGACGGTCAATGAATTTGCCAAATTACCCGGCATAGGCCGTAAATCGGCTGTGAGGATGGTATTACATCTGTTGCGCGAAAACACGGAAACTGCTGATGCACTTGGCAGTGCTATCATGAAACTCAAGCAGGATATCCGTTATTGCATGCATTGTTTTAATATTACAGAAAATGAAGTGTGCGATATATGCGCTAACATCAAACGTGATAAGTCTGTTATTTGTGTGGTTGAAGATATCCGCGATGTAATTGCTATCGAAAATACCAACCAGTACAACGGGGTTTATCATATCCTCGGTGGTATAATTTCCCCTATGGATGGTGTTGGTCCTAACGATCTCAATATTAAACAACTGCTGGATCGCATCGCCGGAGCTACCTGTTCTGAGATCATTCTGGCTTTGCCTCCGACGATGGAAGGCGATACGACCAATTTTTTCCTTTACAGGAAACTATGTGTTTTTGATGTCAGCATAACGACCATTGCCCGCGGCATTTCTTTTGGCGATGAACTGGAATATGCTGACGAGGTCACTCTTGGAAGGTCAATATTGAACCGCACTCCTTACCAGGCAGAATTTCAGAAAAAAACGCATTAGAATTTTTTATTTTTGTGATCTCAGTTTTGACTGTTTGGCCCGTCCCCGTTGTGCGAAGTTTGCAACTTCGCACTTACTAAATTGTAGTTTTTGACTTCAGTTATAATTACACGATATACATTTCAACATTTATTGTCTCAAATAAATTTATCATATCTATATAGTTCCTGGCGATAGACCCGATATTTTGTTGCTATGTAAGTCGAAACTCTTATTTAGTGCGAAGCTACAGACTTTACACAACCAGTGGGTAAGGAGTTGAGAAAAGGGGAAAATTTATATGATGTACGAATTTCCTTCTATGGCCAGTTCCGATTCGGGAAACACACTTCTCGTTTCTTCGATGACTTCTGTTAATTCATCATAACGTGCAGAAAAGTGGCCGATAAGTAATTTGTTGACCTGGGCCTTTTGGGCTATGGTAGCGGCTTGTATGGTGGTGGAGTGTTGTTTTTCATCGGCATTGGCCTGCATATCATGCATAAAGGTGGCTTCGTGATACAACAGCGTGGCATTTTTCAGGTAAGGGACAATTTCCGGGCTGTAACCGGTATCGGAGCAATAGGCAAATATCCTGGGGCACTGAGGGTCAGTAGTGAGTTCAGAATTGGGGTGAATCTTTCCGAATTTGTCCGTAAAGTCACTGCCTTTTTTTATGGCGGCCAGTTGTGGAATAGGAATCTCAAGTTCTGCAATTTTTTCTTTGATGAGGTTCCGTTCTGTGATCTTTTGCCTGAAAATAAAACCATGTGTCGGAACCCGGTGTAATAGAGGAAAACAACTGATGCTGATCTTTTCATCGTTATAAAGATCAGCAGGCCGATTGGGCATGAGATCATGAAATACCAGCGGGTAAAGCAGTTTCGTTCCGGATGCTTTTAATTGCAGATCAATTATTTTCCGTAATTCAGGATTGGAATATACATGCAACGGTTTTGTCCGTCCTAACAGGTGATAAGTGAACATCAGCCCCGCAAAGCCAAGGTAATGGTCGCCATGCAGGTGCGAAATTAAAATATGGTCTATGCGGTTGAATTTCACCTTATATTTTCTCATCTGCATCTGTGAGCCTTCGCCGCAATCGATCAGAAAAAGCCTGTCAGCACAGTCAAGCACCTGGCCGGAAGGGTTGCGTTCATTTGTCGGGGCAGCTGAACTGCTGCCGAGTATCAGCAAATTCCATTTCATGCATATAAAAGTAATTTTTTTTTCAATGTTCATCCGGGTACGTATAATAATTCCATGAAAAATATCACTACTGATCGACAAAAATATTTTTCAAGTGTTCAATGCTTTGTTATATTACGTTCCTACGGAACTTGGTTAAGTTGGAAGTTTCATTTGTTTCTAACAATATTATGTCCCTAACGTGAGAATTCTTATGGAATTGTATATAGTTAGATAATTAGTTATACATTGGTTATTAAGTCCTATAGAGACTTGATATGTTTTTCCGGACAATAATAAAAAAATATATAAATTTGCAGGATAAATTCGTTCATATGAAATTCGTTAAACTATTTATAGTTACATTTTTGTTTGTTTTTCTCTATGCGTGTTCAGGTACCCTGGTCAATGTGGTAAAAGTTGACAACAAAACCCAGCCTTCGGGCAAAAGCGGTTTTTATTATGCGTTACCGCGTACTTTTATCAGAGTTGATATCGTAGTGAATAAAACCGAGCAGATAAAAGGACCGTATAGTGAATATGCCGAAAAATACCTCGGACTTACCAATGTGATAAAAAGTAATTCAACAAGTTATGAAATAAGCGAATATAAACTTTCCACTTTTGCAGAGCCCGATCCGCAGCAATTTTATTTTGTCCGCCTGAAAAATGCATGCTGTACTAATTATGACCGTTTAAAACTTTCTTTAAGTGAAACAGGAATTTTAATGAGCGCCCATGCCTTGGTTGATACATCAGCATCTGAAAATCAGACCTATGTTTTTGAGGAAGAGGGTAATGTATACCCTGACCTTTTCAAATCGTACACCGACCTGAACCTGTTTGAGAAAGTAGATACCATCATTGAAAAAGTAAATGTAGATTCTGTTCTCATTGAAAAGATGACCTTTAAACGCTCGCTGGTGGAGAAGACGCCTGAACAAAAGGCCAGGGAAGCCGCTGACTTTTTTATTAAAGTGAAAGACAACAGGTTCAATCTTATCAGTGGTTTTCAGGAAGTTAATTATGACAAGGAAACATTCAAATATATGAATGAGGAACTTCAGAAGATGGAAAATGATTACCGCAAGCTTTTTACCGGTATCATATTTTCAAAAAAGATCACGTATAGTTTTATTTTTCTACCGTCTCCGGCCAAGCCGGAAGAGTCGGCGATGCTGTTCCGTTTTTCTACGCTCAGAGGCGTGCTGGGTTCTTCAGATGCTTATGGTGAACCGGTATATCTGAATATTTTAAAATCAGGGAATACAGATACGCTGAATGTTTATCAGGTTAAAAAAGATTCTCTGAAGATCAGGCAGCACGGATTTTATTACAGGATACCCGATTATGCCGAAGTAAGTCTTTCCAATTCAAATGAAGAGAACATCAGGGGGAAATTCCTGATTGCTCAATACGGTGTACTTACTTATCTGCCTGCCAGTATGAGATTTTTTGATTTGTACAAAGAAACCGGTGGAATTAAGAATATCGGTGGCAAATAATCTTTTTGTGTATTACAAATCCCTCTGAATCAATTTTATCAACATGCGATTAAATCATATTAGTGACGTATTTTTTAAATACGCCAGTCGGTGTAATGCAATGCTGTAATCACAGTAAACACAATTCTTTCAACCATACAATTCCCGAAACTCTATGAAGTCATTCATAGAACTTATGACACAGGTTATCATAATCCATGCTAAAAATTTTAAGTACACCTCAAATTTACAAGTCACGGGGTGACTAATTGATTGTCAGGCCTTTCTTATAATTGCAGTTTTTAAGTCACCCCGTGACTATCAATAGATTAACGAATTCTTGAGGATATAAGGGTACATGAAAAATATAATTAATGGCATGATATTTGACTTTGCTCTACCCGGAAATTAAATTTTTATTAAATATTCAGAAAGTTAAGAATTTAAAAAATTTTATAACTGTATAATCGGTTTTTCTGTATTTTTGTATTTTAATACTGAATATTTAAAATATAAATTGGTTTTTGGAAATCAATACAAATTGTTACTGAAGGAAAAATCTTGAATTATTATTGAAAACATTAAATATTTCGGGCTGTTTCAGAAAACTGTCATTTTTTAACTGTTTTTATTGAACCGAGAAATCAATATTAAAAACATAATACATTAAATGATCAGGTTTTACTGAAGAGTTGCTTTTGGGTTTAATTGTTAAAATAATATGAATTATTTTGTATTTTTAAAAAAAAAATATTTTATATTTGTAATAGAAATAAATTTTATGTAAAAATGAAACCTTTTCAAAACCATTACGTAATAATGTGTAAAAAATAATTCAATGAATACTATATGTAAACTATTGATTTGTGTCGCGATTCTTATTTGTGAAAATAGACTATCGGTATTGTTTGCACAGGAAGTTATACCTGCTTCAGGTGGTGAAATCTCAGGTATGTATGGAAGTGTAAGTTATTCGGTAGGGCAGGTCTTTTATACCACAAATACCGGAGTCACGGGGTCTTTAACTCAGGGGGTTCAGCAACCGTTTGAAGTTTCAGTCATCCTCGGAAAAGATGAATCAGAGGGAATAGACCTGATGATTTCGGCCTATCCTAATCCGGTTACAGATTATCTGATACTTAAATTAGATGACGCATCTGCAAAAAATTTCCATCCTATGTCGTTTCAGCTTTTCGATATAAATGGTAAGCTGTTGGAAAACAAAATATTAACAGAAAGGTTGACTACGGTTTCCTTGAAGGACTTTGCACCATCCATATATCATCTTAGAGTTACCGATAATATAAAAGTGATCAAGGTGTTTAAAATCATTAAAAACTAAATCAATGAAAAAGATTTTTTTATTTCTGACAGTTTTTATTTTTGAATTGACAATATATGCGCAGGCGCCTGAAAAAATGACATATCAGGCGGTTGTCCGTGACAGCAGCGGTGTATTGATAACTAAAACTATTGTGGGGATGCAAATAAGCATTCTTCAGGGTTCGGTCAACGGCAATCCTGTTTACACTGAAATTCTCAGCCCGATGACCAACAAAAACGGACTGGTTACGGTTGAAATTGGCGGCGGTGGCGGTTTTAATACTATTGACTGGTCAAACGGGCCCTATTTCATCAGAGTGGAAATTGATCCTTCAGGAGCTACTGATTATACCATTAGTGGTACAAGTGAAATACTGAGTGTTCCTTTTGCTTTATATGCCAGGACATCAGAAACAGTTAAAAATGAAATGGATCCTCTTTTCGCTATATCTGTGGCATCAGGAATTCTTAACTCAGATATAATAAACTGGAACAATAAGTTGAGTTCTGAAGTTGATGGCTCAGTGACTAATGAAATTCAGGGTTTGAGCATTCACAACGACACCGTTTTTCTGAGCGATGGCGGATTTATTATACTACCGTCCGGGTTTGACGGAAACTATAATAGTTTGATCAACAAACCAATCAATCTGAGTTCGTTTATTAATGATGTCGGCTATCTGACCTCGTATACCGAAGCCGATGGTTCGGTCACCAACGAATTACAGGCGCTTAGTATATATCATGATACGATATTTCTGACCAACGGCGGGTTTGTCAAATTACCGGCCGGTTTTGACGGAAATTATAACAGCCTGACTAACAAACCGACCAATGTAAGTTCCTTTGACAACGATGCCGGCTATCTGACCTCCTATACAGAAGTGGATGGTTCAGTGACTAATGAGTTACAGATATTGACAATTCATCACGATACCATATTTTTAAGCAACGGTGGTTTTGCCAAACTTCCTGCCGGATTCGACGGGCATTACAGCAGTCTTACCGGGGCACCAACCAATGTGAGTGCATTTGCAAATGATGCCGGATATCTGACTGCTGAGGTAGATGGTTCTTTGACCAATGAACTGCAGACTGTCACACGTATCGGTTCCGTAATAACTTTGAGTAATGGCGGGGGCTCATTTACGGACAGTGTAGTAAATTATACTGCAGGTGCAGGTATCGATATTTCCGGTAACATTATAAAAACCAAAACCTATACCGTGGGTGAATTTGCACGGGGGGGGATTGTTTTCTGGGTTGACGAAACCGGGCAACATGGTTTGGTTTGCGCTAAAACGGATCAGGATGGCGGCTCAGGCATTCGATGGCATGGAGGTACATATACCAACACGATGGCGCTTGGCGATGGCCCTTTGTCGGGGACGATGAATACCGCGATAATTATCGGGAACCAGGGATATGGTGATGGTGCTACCTACGCCGCCCGTATATGCAGCGAACTTCAAATAACAGAAAGTGGTAAAACATATGGCGACTGGTATCTTCCAACTAAAGAAGAGTTAAACCTGCTGTATCAGAACAAAGATGTTATTGATGCTACAGCTATAGCCCATGGTGGAACTGCATTTGCTGTGGCAAACTACTGGAGCTCAACGGAGTATAACAATGGGTTTGCCTGGATGCAGTATTTTAGCACCGGTAATCAGAATATGGTTAACAAGGCCAATCCCAACAGAGTGAGGGCTATCAGATCTTTTTAGAACAGCTTGTTTAACTCTGTCTGATTGGTTTGCTGATCAGCGTATGTGAATATCTTCCGTATCGCAAAAACTTCTGGCAAAAGTCAGGTATTTCTTTTTCCTGAGATATAATACCCGTATTTAGACTCAAACTATTGATAAACCGGATGTGATTTCATGAAACATTAATCATTTTTAATATTTTTCAATGCGGCTAATCGCTGCAGCAGCGTAGGGTGAGAATAAGTGATGAAAACGGTAAGCGGATGTGGCCGTAGATTGCTGAGACTTAATACATATAGTTTTTGTAATCCCCTGGCCAGCTCCTCTGCATTGGATTGCTGAGCAGCAAATTGATCGGCAGCATATTCGTGCCTGCGTGAAAAATAATTTCCGGCAATACCCAGAATCATGGAGATAGGGCTGTACAACATTCCGAAAGCAAGGATTCCCATGTGAAAACTGGCATCATGAGCGCCTAATGCGCCTGCCACGTCAGGGCTGCCGATCACCAGCGACATGAGGTAAAGCAATACCCCGCTGCTGATGATTGAGGTCAGCAGTCCATACAAAACGTGTCTTTTCTTATAATGGCCTACTTCGTGAGCCAGGATGGCGACAATTTCTTCCGTGGTAAAATCATTCATCAGGGTATCGTAAAGAACGATTCTTTTTTTGGGTCCGAACCCGGTAAAATAAGCATTAGCTTTTTTTGAGCGCTTTGATCCGTTGATTACGAAGATGTTTTTCAGTTTAAACCCTGTTTTCAGGGAAAACGATTCAATGGCGTTACGAAGTTCACCGGCTTCAAGTGGTTGCTGCTTGTTGAAAAGTGGTACAATGATATTGGAGTAAAACAAGGCCATAAATACTGAAAATCCGGTTAATGCCATCCAGGCAATGAACCAGAACCAGGAACCGGAAATGCCGTAAATCCATACAATGAAAGCCAGGATTCCTCCGCCGAGAATGGCAGCCAGTAGCCAGGATTTGAGTTTATCGAGAATAAATGTTTTAACCGTTGTTGTATTAAACCCGAATCTCTGCTCTATCACAAATGTATGATATGCGCTGAAGGGTATTGTAATGATGTCATAAGCAAGGCCAAGCAATGCGAAGAACATCAGAGCCTGCAGTATGGGACTGCCTGTGTTGTTGCGGACCAGGGTATCCGTCCATGCAAAACCTCCGAGAATCAGCATCATGATCAGGATAATGAAACTGAAAGTCGCGGTGATCAGCGAGAAACGCATATTGGCTTTTTCGTAATCCTGTGATTTACGGTATTTTTCACCATCATAGATCCCTTCAAGTTCTTCGGGAAGTTTATTACTCCATAGCGTGCTGTCCAGATAGTCGAGCAAGAGGCCGAAAAGATAATTGAAAATTACAATGATCAGGATGATGATAAAAAGGGTTTGTGCCATGGTTTCTTTAATTGTAATACGAAATTATTATTTAACAATCAGCTGAAAAGGGTTCAGTTCCAGGACGGTGCGTAATACCTGTGTATTTCAACAAGGACCTTATACATATCCCATAATTTTATAAACAAGATATCCGATAACTTCATGTAAATACTTTTCCCACCTTACGAGTGCTTCTGCTTCAGGTATCAGGTAATAGCCGATATCGGTGCGCCGCAGGCCGACCAGTTTATTTGTCGGGTAGCTGATTGCATCAATCCCCTGTTTTGCAAAACAGGCTTTTGACCGTTTCATATGCATGGCCGAGGTAATGAGCAGAAATTGTCCTTTATTACAATTGGTTTTAATAATCGCTGCACAGTTGACGGCATTCTGATAGGTGTTATTTGAGGTAGAATCAACAAGTATTACTGAATCAGGAACGCCGATATCCAAGAGGTACCGCTTGATGAGCGGACCTTCTAAAAAGTCTTTAAATACAAGGCTTCCCGAGCCACCTGATAATATAATCTTTTTAATCTGACCGCATTTATAAAGATGCAAAGCCTGTAAGAACCTGTCGGTATTTTCATGAAAGATCAGCCTGTCGTGAATGAAGTCAATGGTAACCATGCCGCCACCGAGTACCACTCCGGCTTCATAGGATTGGGTTTTATCATTTACGGAGTATGGTTCTTCCCAACACCGGATAATTTCATCGATGATGGCAGGATTTGTAAAAAGAAGCACACAAATCACGGCCGCAATATTGATACGTTTCTTCCGTTTCGGATTTTTAAAAATCAAACCAGCAATCAGCAGAATGATGATCCAGGTAAGCGGATTGAGCAGGAATGCTGTTATTTTGGATATTATAAAAAACATAAGTACAAATAAATGAAAAAAAATAACACAATCCCTTGTTTTGCTTCATAAATCAATACAATATCACTTACTTAGGGATTTCCAGGTTTTAATATAGGAAGATTTGAAATAATTAAACCAAGTGTCGTTTCCAATATAGCTTAATACCATGACAGATGGCTGGGCTGCCGGATTTATGGCATGATCTTTCCGGGCCAGCATAGCGCCTGTCTGCAATTGCTTATTTCTTGCCGGAGCAGCATCATATCCTGTTTTTTGTAATGTTTTAAGGCCCAGCAGCGCATCTTCAGGACGGTTCTTTTGTATCATGAAATCTATGGCAGATCTGATAAAACTCGTGTCGCCCGATAGCGATATTTTATCGGCAAGCAGTTGATGAACAAGCCCGAATTGGTTTAATTGCATGACATTGAAGAAGTTTTCTGCTTCCGAATACAAGTAAAAAAAAGACTTATAATTATTATGCCGGTATGCTTTATGGGCATTCACAAGCATAATCTGATAATTGCAGGGCAACAGGTAGGTTTTTTTTTCGTTTATAGCCAGAGAAACATCCATCAGACATTCGGGAAAACTGTCGCTTACCGCTATTGCTTTAGAATACAATGAATCCGACCCGATGAAGTTTTGCCCGGCAACGGCGAGTGCTGCCTGTTTCTGATATCCCGCAAAAGCAATTTTTGCCTGGTGGCAGCGCAGATCAAAAATATTGCTTTTCAGTAGTTTGAGTTTTTTTGTGAGCAGGGTGTCCTTAATCAGTCCATGATGCGAAATGTTTTTTTCGAGCCGTTTCGCAAATAATAAAGCAGAGTCTGTTTGCTCAGCGGCAACAAACTTTTCAGCAATAACAACCTGGCTCTCCGCAACCTTGTTCGCACTGATTTGTATAAGTGAGTCAAGTTGGGGATGGTGTCTGAACCCGAAATCCTGTTCCATATTTTTTGCCTTATCAAAATGCGGCAGGGCATTTTGGTGATCTCCTGAATTTTGTGCGCTAAGGCCGGAACTGATGAACCCATTATAACGGAACGAATTTATTCTTGCCTGAAGCGTATCAATATCTTTGGGAAGTCGGATAATATTCGGATTACCAGATTGATATGCTATGGCATCATTTAGTATTTTTTCAGCATCTTCGACCTGGCCGGCACTGATCTGCCGGGAACAATTTTTCAGCATCGAACGGTATATGCCCGAATGAGCTTTTGTCATGATTTTGTCAAAATTTTCGGGCAGGACGAACGTATTAGCCTCTGCAATATCTTTTGCTTTGTTAAGGTATGATAGCCCTTTTTCAAAACTATTGCGCGAGCTCAATGTATCACCTTTGGCTACATAGGCCAACATGATATTGTTCAGTTTTAACAGCGCTTCAGCATCATTAATAATATAATTACTGTGACTTTTCTGGTAGTCCCTGGCATCGGAAATATATATTTCAGCAAGTTCGGGTTTGCCTTTATCTATGGCTTTTTGAGCCACACTCAGATAGGACTGGTAGATGCCAAACCGTGCCGCTGCAATGCTTTTAATATGTTTGTCGCCGCAAGCATATCCGGGGAGACTGTCACAAAACTTTGCGCATTTTTCAAGTATAACAATAGCTTCATTATATTTCTCGATACGGTTGTATTCATTTCCTTCCGCCAGCATTTTATTATAAATACTGTCAGTATATAATATGACCTTTTTATATATGTTCGGACCGGGATTTAGTTTGCGTAAAATGTAAGAAATTTTATCTGCTGCGTCGTTCAGGCTGTCACGATAGTAAAAAAGTTTGGCCAGCTCCAGTTGAGAGGGCACAAAGTCGGGATTGTATAAAACGGAACGGTTAAAATACATTTCGGCCTTTGCTGATTCATCCATATCTACTGCCTCTAAACCCTTTTCATAGTATAATCTGTCAAGATTTCCGAGTTTTTGATCCAGCATTTTCCTGGTGTTGAAGATGGTTTCCGAAAGCCGGTTATAGCGGTCGATGAACTGAGAGGGATCATATTCCGTTAAATTTAAGTTCCCCGGAAAATCTTTATTGTATTGTTCATCGGCAATCTTTTCGAGTTCCTTCAGGCTGATATCATAAACAATTATCATATCTGTATTGTCAAATTCAAATGATTGAATCTTTTGCAGGCATTGTTCAATCACGGACTCAGATAAAAAATATTCGTCAATTAGTTTGATTTTAGAATCGAAACGGACCTGTGCATATTCATCGTAATGGAACGCAAAATTTTCTACACGGGTAGTATATTTATTTAAGCCCGATGTGTCAGAAAATCTGAAAGATGCCAGCAGGTTGTAGCCCATGCTCAGTTTTCCGTTGGTCACCGTTTTCTGGTACAGGGGGATGGCTTTTTCAGAAAACACACTGAAGTTGAATGAGCAGGAGGAAGGAATCAGAACGTCAGCAACGGAAAAACCTTTGTAAAGTATATCGCCACTGCAGTTTGCATCGGTAATTTCAAAAGTGGCGGAAAAGTTTCCTTTTTCGGTTTCGGTGATACGGTCAATTTTATTGCATTTAAAATCAAAGCGGGTATATTCGGTTTTTTTGGGAATGCTGCGTGCCAAAGCAGCGATGAAATAATTAACCGCACTTTTATTACTATCTGTTGCAGAGGTCAGGGTATTGATGATTTCTGTCTTTTCCAGGTTTTGATAAATAACAATGCTCTGCCCCCATATATATGTTGACATTACGAATGTAAAAACCACTGACCAAAAGTACTTCTTCTGCATCTTGCAAAAATATCACAAATATTGATATAAAAGCCTTACCGGATTTGAGAAACCTTAAATTATTTTAACATTCAACTGTTAATAGGTATGTCCGTTGCAAAGCCGCAAGGAAATAGTTGTAATTGTATTAGCAAAACAAAACAGCGCGTCTGCGCTTTATCTGTAAATGGTAACGGTGCCTTTAAGCTTATGCCTGATGCCGGTTTTTTCAGTGATATTGATCAGCCACACATAGACACCTTCTTCACAGGGCTTACTGCCATTGGCATTGTAACCATCCCAGGATTTATAACAATCCTGTGTATAAAATACCTGTTTACCCCAGCGGTCAAAGATGAACATTTCAAAATCATCTTCATTGAAACCTACGCCTTTCCCTATAAATCCGTCATTTACACCATTATTGTTGGGTGTAAAGGCATTTGGCACCCAAAAAACAAACGACTCCCTGATCTTAATGGTTTTTATGGCTGTATCGCTGCAATTATGGGTGTTTGATGCAATGAGCATTACGATAAAATTCCCGCTGTCCGAATATATGTGCACCGGATATTGTAATTCAGAAGTGTTGTCCACAGTGGTTTCAGGATCTCCGAAATTCCACTGCCAATGGGTGGCATAATTAGACTGGTCATAAAAATTGATAATCGGGTTGTTGGTTTCTCCGGCTTCCGGGTTTGTATAAAAATCGGCCTCCGGTTTTTTATAAACGAAAACGGTATCGAATCCCACAGCATGGCAGCCGTGCTCAGACATTCCCGTTATCATGACAAAGAAATTCCCGGGATAGGTATAGGTGTATGAACTGACGGGCTGGTCCGAAATATCTGAACTGCTCATCAAATCTCCAAAATCCCATTGCAATGTGTTCATGTCAAGGGTTCCGTCCGGAAGGTAGGTAAATTCAACATAAAGTGGCAAACAACCCGATACGGGTTCTATGTTAAAATGAAGGAATGCTTCGGGATATAATATTACAGTCACCGTTGCAGTGCCGGTACAGCCATTATTATCATCGCCGAGAACCGTGTATATTGTTGTAACAGTAGGCGTGCATACCACTGTTGCGCCCGTATAGGATGACAATCCTTCGGTCGGAAGCCATTGATAATTAAATGCCCCGCTGGCGGTGATCAGGGTGGACTGTCCCGGACATAAGGAGTCGGATGGCGGTGTGACAGCTACAGGTATGGTCGTATAGGTGTTCACGGTGACGCTTTCAGATGAGGAGCATCCGTCGGTAGTGCCGGTCACGGTGTATGTGGTGGATGTTGTTGGGGTTGCCGAAACAGAGCTGCCTGTCGAATCCGACAGCGTATTAACCGGCGACCACGCGTAAGTGTCGGCGCCGGCAGCCTGGAGCAACACGGAAGTTCCCAGGCAAACAGAGGCATGATCCGGGGTAATAGTTAATACCGGATTTGGCTTGACAGTGAGTATCTGTGTTGCTGAGTTAGTGCAGTTATAATTATCAGTATATGTGTATGTTATAATATGAGTACCTGTGCCGGCCACCGAAGGATTAAAGCTGTCGGTGCCGGTGATCCCTGGACCTGCATAATAGCCTCCGGCAGGGCTTGCCTGAGTGAGTGTAAAAGGGGCATCATTAAGACAGATATTGTTCAAAGGTGTAAAAGTTATTGAGGGCAAAGGGTGCACAGTTACCGTGACTGAATCGCTACCTGAACATCCATGCGTCGTGCCTGTTACCGTATAAGTTATTGTTGTATTGGGTGATGCAGTAACAACGGTGCCGGAAGCCGGAGATAGCCCCGAAACGGGCATCCAGCTATATGTTTCAGCGCCATTTGCTGAAAGGGTTATACTATCTCCAGAACATAACGCCGGGGAGGAAGGCGCAACAGTGATGACCGGGTTGGGTTTAACGAACACCGTGATCTGGGCGTCAGCAGTACAGGTATACTGGTCGCTGGCTGTAACCGTGTATGTCGTGGTGGATGGAGGTGTTGCCGTGACCACAGGGCCGCTAACCGATGACAGCCCTGTGCCCGGAGACCACGAATAATAAAGTGTTCCGAACGCATTTAAGGTCGAAGAAAAAGAGGCGCAGACAGAATCAGGATTGGCGGCCACTGCTACCGTAGGCGTCGGGCTTACTGTGACCGTGACAAAGTCCTGGGCTGTGCAACCGTAAATATCTGTCACCAGGAGTGTGTATACGGTTGTCACTGGCGGATGTGCCTGCGGATTGGGTATATAGGAGTTCGTAACGCCTGTAGCCGGAATCCAGTTGTATCCGAACGGAAAAGCGCCTGTAGCGCTTCCCTGCAGGTCGGCCATTGACCAGGAACAGGAACCGATGCTTGTATCATTGCCGGCATGAGCGGCGGGCGCCGGTGCAACTGTTATGGTGGCTTCATCGGCGTCTGTACAGCCGTAATTATCCGTGACTATCAGCGTGTATACCGTGGTGCTGAAAGGATGTGCGTCAGTGACTGCAGAATCCGGATGGACTACATTTGACTGCGGAGTCCATAAATATGACAGTGAGGTAGCGCCCGTTCCCGTGCCGTTCAGGGTGGCCGGCGGGGCGTTGGGGCAAGCCCCGGTATTCTGGTCGGAACCGGCATCCGATGCAGGGATCGGGTCAATAATGATCAATATGTCATCGGTGGCCGAGCAGCCGAAGGCATCGGCAAGTGTCACTATATAGTTGGTGCTTGTCTGTGGATCTGCAACAGGATTTGAAATGCCGGGATTGCTGAGCCCGGTGGCGGGCGACCAATTATATGAAAATGGCGGTATGCCCGTAGCTGTTGTGCTGATGATGGCAGTGGGTGCATTGGGACAACCTCCTGAATGCTGATCAGCGCCTGCGTTAACGCTGGGTAACGCAGCAACAGTAATAACGATATCATCACTGGCCGTACACCCGAAAATATCAGTGACGGTAAGCGTATAAGCCGTCGTAATATTGGGATGCGCCACCGGATCGGGTATAGAAGGATTACTTAACCCGGATATGGGAAGCCATGAGTAGGACAGTGGTGCGATTCCGGTAATTATTGAACTGATAACAGCGCCTGCCGCGTTGGAGCATGAGCCGATGGACAGATCATTGCCTGTGTTGACTGTGGGTAATGGGTCTACAAATATTGTTATTTCATCTGTTGCTGAGCAGCCATAGCTATCCGAAACAGAAAGTGAATACGTTGTTGTTGCAGCCGGGTTTGCGACGGGGTTGGGTATGTTTGTGGCGCTGAGGCCTCCGGCAGGTAACCATGAGTATGTCAAAGGTCCCGTACCTGTCCCTGATGCCGTAATGGTTGCATTCAGCGCTGTCAGGCAGTTTCCGATGTACTGATCCGGTCCGGCATCAGCAGTGGGCAGCGGGTCAACATTGATGGTGATTTCATCGAAGGCAGTGCATCCGTAAGCATCCGTCATTGTGAACGCATATACTGCGGTAGCTGCAGGGTTGGCAACCGGATTGGCAAGGCTGGGATTACTTAATCCTGTAGCCGGTGACCATAAATAGGTCAATGGGGATGTACCCGTCGCGGTGCCATTAAGGTTTGCCCCGGGTGCATTTGCGCATGAACCTATGTTTTGGTCATATCCTGCATTAGCCGAAGGTAAGGGGTCAACAGTGATGGTGATGGCATCCGTGGCTTGACATCCATAGGTATCTGTCACTGTCAGCGTGTAAACTGCAGTGGTCACAGGATCGGCAACAGGATTCAGAATGTTGGGGTTGTTTAAACCCGCTGCCGGCGACCATGAATATATCAGGGGTGGCGTTCCGGTTGAGATGGCATTGATACTGGCATTGGCCGCATTCAGACAGGCTCCGATATTTTGATTTGTCCCGGCATCTGCTGAAGGTAGGGGGGCCACCGTAATGACAACGGCATCCGTTGCCGTACATCCATAGGCGTCTGTCACTGTTAAGGTATAGGTGACCGTTGAAACAGGATCGGCCACAGGATTGGCAATGCCGGTATTGCTTAATCCATTGGCCGGCAGCCATGAAAATGTCAGGGGGGCACTACCTGTTCCGGTGCCGTTGAGGTTTGCATTGGCTGCACTAAGGCAGGCACCGAGTGTCTGGTCCGCACCTGCATTGGCGGTGGACAGCGGGCTGACTGTGATTAGCACATTATCGTTTGCCGAACATCCGTTGACATCGGTGACGGTGAGTGTGTAATTGGTTGTGGTGGCCGGGCCTGCGATAGGATTGGGAATATTGGGATTGTTTAATCCTGCTGCCGGCAGCCAGGAATAACTCAGCACGCCCGTGCCTGTGCCTGTGCCATTCAGCACGGTGGTGTTACAGCCTCCCTGGGTATGGTCTGATCCTGCATTAGCCGTGGGTAAAGGATTTACGGTAAGTGGAACAGAGGCTGTATTGGTGCACAATCCGTTTGACCCCGTGACCGTATATATGGTTGAAGAAGTCGGACAGACACTTACAGTGGCGCCGGATAAGTTTCCGGGCATCCAGGTATATGATGTGGCGCCGGTAGCGGAAAGGTTTGCACATTGTCCTGAGCAGATTGCCGGTGGTGAAGCCGGTATGCTGATAGTGGGAGATGTATTGACGGTAACACTTACAGCGGCTGTATTGGAGCACCCGTTGCCGTCGGTTCCGGTGACGGTATAGGTAGTTGCAGAAACAGGGCAGACACTCACATTACTTCCGGATAAATTGCCCGGCATCCAGGAATATGTGGATGCGCCGGCAGCAGAAATATTTGTGCATTGTCCGCTACAGATTACAGGCGGTGAAACAGCAGAAGTTACTGCGGGCAAACTGTTTACGGTGACGGTGACTGAGGCCGTGCCGGAACATCCGTTAGCGGAAGTTGCGCTGACCGTATAGGTAGTTGTTGATGTTGGGCAGACACTTACCGTACTGCCTGACAAATTGCCCGGCATCCAGGTATAAACTGATGCGCCGGAGGCTGAAATGTTCGTACATTGTCCGGCACATATGGCAGGAGGCGAAGCTGAAGCGGTGACCACCGGATTATTGTTTACTGTTACACTGGTAGTTGTAGTGTTTGAGCAACCCGCACCTAAACTTCCCGTCACCGTGTAAACCGTGCTGACGGTAGGGCAAACGCTGACTGTCGTTCCGGATAAATTACCCGGCATCCATGCATAGCTTGTGGCTCCACCACCGGTAAGGCTGGTACATTGTCCGTTACAGAGTAGCGGAGATGTTGCCGATGCGGTAACGGTGGGCATTGCATTAACAGTGACCGTAACCGAGGAGGTTCCCACACATCCGGAGGAAGAAGTTCCTGACACAGTGTATGTCGCGGTTGTCAACGGGGTAACCACTTTTGTAGTTCCTGAGCCCAGTCCTCCGCTCCATATATAGGTCATTGCCCCGCTGGCCGTAAGTGTAGACGAAACTCCGGCACATATAGGATTCGGAGTGGCCGTCAGGGTGACAGCCGGTCCTGTGATATAAAAGTCCAGAGAACTGGCTGTGGCTATATTTCCGCATTGATCGCTTACCGAGTTACAGGAGTTTGGCATCAGCGACAACGTATACGTTCCCCCATAATTCATGGCCGGTGATACCGAAAAAGTATAGGTGTTTTCCTGCACGCCTCCGGAGCAGTCAGTACCGGAAACACCTGCGATGGTATATGGCCCTCCCGGTCCGGTGAGTTGAAAATCACAATTGGCTATGGTGCTGCATAAAATATTTTCAGAAAAGTTCACTATAAGCTGGTTGCTTCCACAGGCAGGCGTTCCGGATATGGAGGCCAGGGCGGGAGGGGTATTATCAAAAATCGAGGCGGTGGAAGGCGTAAAATCAATATTATAACCATGTCCTGCTCCATAACCGGTGAAATTATCGATCAGAAGCGCGTAAATCTGGCCGGCAGTCACCGGTATGTCAGCATTGAACTGGCTGCAGTTATTAGGCCCTTCACAGGTGGAACCGGAGGCTCCGTTAGGTCCGGTATTACCTGAGAGGTAACAGAAGTTGCAACTAACCTGCATCCACGGGTTGGCGTATATATCCGAACAACTTGACGTGGTGATATTATAGACTGCCCAGTCGTAATCATCGGAAGTCACTACCGGTGTTATTAAAAAACTGAGGTTTCCTGAAGACTGTGCTGTAAAGGTATACCAGACAGTGTTATGCTCACCTGTCGAAAAACAATGTCCCGGGCAAAAATTCGTGTTGTTGGCTCCCTGGTTGGGAAGTTCCTGATTGGAAAATCCGACATATGAATTGAGTTGCCAGTAAGTAGATTCACATATGGGTATAGCGCCAAGGCAGTCTTGCACAGATTGAGCCCTGATAAAATCCTGGGAAACAGCAATCAGTAAAAATATCAGGATGAGAACTTTCTTCATGAACAATCTGATTATTTGCCTTAGCGAAACTACATGTTTTTCAGTAAATAAAACTCAGGACAATATCATTAGTAAAATTATATAATTTTTATATCTGTTGTCAAGGTTTTATTAACATTTAATTTTAGTAATATTTAGTAATTGTTTTTTCATACAAATAACGTAAGATATTTGCTGTTACTTTGTTTTTTTTCAGATTACTTGCAAGATAGCACTAACAATAACATTGTTAAGGTTTTAAGTAACATAAAAAAATATGAAAGAAATCTTTTGTGTGGATTGTGACTGTTTGAAACATTTGCATTACGATTTTGTAACGCAAGTTGTTATTAATTCAGGCAGGCAAGGTATCACCTGATGTTGATGCCGGGTATATTTTATTCACTAATGTCAGACATTCCTGTGCTTCTTTAACATCGTGCACCCTAATGATGGCAGCATTGTTCAGGCAGGCTAAAGTATGCAAAACAGTGGTACCGTTAAGGGCTTCGGCAGGGGTACATTTTAATGTTTTCCAGATCATTGATTTTCTTGAAATACCAATTAACAATGGATGTGGTAAAAATCTGAACAGGTGGATTTCACGGAGCAGTTGCATGTTATGTTCCGGTGTTTTACCGAATCCAAAGCCGGGATCAATGATGATATCGTTTATTCCCATGTGTCGGAGCTGGCTGGATTTTTCAGCGAAAAAATTAATTATTTCTTTGGTGACATTCTGATAAACAGGATTTTGTTGCATGGTCTCCGGTGTTCCGCTGATGTGCATTAAAATATAGGGAACTCTGAGATATGCTATTGTCTGATACATGTCAGGGTCCATGGTACCACCGGAGATATCATTGATAATAGCGGCCCCGGCATGGACAGCTTCATGAGCAACTGCCGCCCTGTAAGTGTCGATGGAAATGATGGCATCGGGGAAGTGAGCGGCCAGCGAATCAAGAACAAATACCACTTTTTTAATTTCTTCTTTTTCATCAACGGCCTTTGCCCCAGGCCTGGTCGAAACGCATCCCACATCAATGATATCAGCGCCTTCATCCAGCATTTTTCCGGTACGTTCAAGCCAGGATTTTTCATCCGAATAGCGGTCTCCGTCAAAAAATGAATCGGGAGTAACATTCAGTATCCCCATGATGAGAGGTTTTTCGAGTGATACTAATTTGCCCCGGCAATTCAGAAACCGATTATTCACCATTGTTATTTTAAATTTTTTATCTTTGCGAGTTACTTTTTTACAAAAATAATAAAATACATGAACCTTACGGATAAAGAATACGACGAAGCCATAGCGGTGTGCAGAGAACTTTTTGTAAAAAAAATGAATGATTATGGCACGGCATGGCGGATTTTGCGTCCGAAATCCATCACCGACCAGATATTTATCAAGGCACAGCGCATCAGGAGTATCGAGGAAAAGGGTACACAGAAGGTTTCCGAAGGGATATATTCCGAATTCATCGGGATTGTTAATTATTCGGTTATGGCGTTGATACAACTGGAACTAAATGATTACGACACTATTAATCTTGAAATCCCGAAGGCCAGCCAGTTGTATGATAAGTATGTTCAGTTGGCTAAACGCCTGATGCAGAACAAAAATCACGACTACGGCGAAGCATGGAGGGATATGCGGATCAGTTCCCTTACCGATATCATATTGATGAAAATTTTTCGCACCAAGCAAATAGAGGACAATCAGGGAGTTACACAGGTTTCGGAAGGCGTTGATGCCAATTATTTCGATATGATCAATTATGCGGTCTTTGCATTAATCAAAATCAACAAAGAAAAAAAATAATAAAATAAATTACTATGAGTGCTAATCTTATTGTCATTGTTATTCTTATCTCCATTGCTGTTGCAGATTTGATGCTGTATGTTTTTTCGAAGCGTTTGCGGATGTTTTCCATACATTTGGCGCGTGTGCTGCTGGGACTGGTGTTTATTTTCTCAGGATTTGTCAAAGCAGTCGATCCTTTGGGGTCGATGTACAAGTTTGACGATTATTTCGATGCTTTTGGCATGGAATGGCTGAAGCCGGCCTCATTGGTTCTGGGATTTGCGCTTTTTTGTTCGGAATTTATCATCGGATTTTGCTTTCTCTTTAATATAAAGATGAAGTTTTTTTCATGGATCATGCTGTTGTACATGACTTTTTTTACCATACTCACTATTATTCTGGCTATCGGAAATCCTGTATCGGATTGCGGTTGTTTCGGCGATGCTATTATCCTGTCCAACTGGGAAACTTTCTTTAAGAATGTCGGTTTGATGATTCTGACTCTTATTGTTTTTTTTGGCAGAAACAAGATAAAAAACCGCTTTCCTGATATCTCACAATACGGAATCATGTTCATCGGTTTTGCCATAATCCTTTGGATTTCCGTTTATTGTTACCGTCACCTGCCACTTATGGATTTCATGCCCTGGAAAATCGGGAACAATATTTCAGAAAAAGTGGTTGACACCCCTGAAATTGCCGAAATAAAACTCGTATATAAACATAAAGAAACGGGCGAACTGTTCAAATATACCAGTAAGACTTTACCCTGGCAGGATACCGCCTTTTTTAATAAACTTGAATTTGTAGACCAGGAAAAAACGGTAATTCAGGAGTATAAACCTGCCCCCGTCCATGATTTTATGGTTGATGACCTGAACAAGGTCAACCATAATGCGGACATCATCGGGAATCCCGGTTTTCAGTTTATCCTGGTAAGCCATGACATCGCGGAAGCTGAGAAATCGGTTTTTCCGGTACTTAATGTATTTTACGAACAGTGTGCGAAAGACACTATAGGTTTTGCCGCGCTGTGCGGTTCAGATTTTATCACTATTGGTAAATTAAGGGAAGAGGTCAAAGCTGCTTATGAGTTTTATACGGTTGATGAAACTGCCCTGAAAAGTGTGGTCCGTTCCAACCCCGGGCTGGTGCTGCTGAAAAATGGCGTCGTGCTTGACAAATGGGCATGGCGCGACCTACCTGATTATAAGCAATTTAAGGAAAAAATGCCGGATTACGAAAAAATGCTGCTTGAACTTTCTGCCGGTAAAACAGGCAAATAACAGGCCATGCTCCGGTATATTGCCAAACGGTTGTTCTATGGGTTTCTGGTCTTATTCGGAGTTATTACCATCGTATTTTTATTATTTAATGTGCTTCCTGCCGATCCTGCCCGCATGATGTTAGGCCAGCGTGCCGACAGCGCGTCAGTGGAGGCTGTCAACAGGGACCTGGGACGCGACAAACCGCTATACCTGCAATATATTAATTACCTCAATGATCTGTCGCCGGTTTCCGTACATAATATTTCTGACCGGAACAGCTTTTTCTTTCTTGATGAAACAAAATATAAGCCTTACATGCGCTTGTTTCATATTTCGGCAACGAAAGCAGTGGTGTTAAAATCACCTTATCTGCGCCGTTCTTATCAGAGCAAGGCAAAGGTTTCGGATATACTTATGGAAGCCTTTCCTCTTACGGCGCTGCTGGCTGTGGTGGCTATAGCATTTGCTGCGGTGGTGGGTGTTTTCACGGGCATTTTGTGCGCCATTAAAAAAGATTCGTGGTTCGACCGGCTGGCTATGTTCATTTCGGTGATCGGAATGTCGGTGCCGTCATTTTTTGCTGCCATTGTCATCGCATGGCTTTTTGCTTTTGTTTTGGGCGAATACACTCATTTGAACATGATAGGAAGTTTATATACTATAGATGATTTTGGTGAAGGCGTCCATCTCGATCTGAAAAATATCATACTCCCTGCATTCACGCTTGGCATCCGGCCACTGGCCGTTATCATTGAACTCACACGAAGTTCCATGCTTGAGGTGCTCACGCAGGATTATATAAGGACAGCTAAAGCCAAGGGTTTTTCTTTTAACCGTATCATCAGGCGTCATGCGCTGAAGAATGTAATGAATCCTGTGGTCACAGCTATTTCAGGATGGTTTGCCTCATTGATGGCCGGGGCGGTATTTGTGGAATATGTATTTGACTGGAAAGGTATGGGCATGGTGATGGTCGACGGGCTGAACAAATACGATTTTCCTGTAGTGATGGGCTCGCTGCTGTTTATTGCCGTGATACTGGTTGTGATCAATATCCTGACGGATATCACTTACGGCTTACTCGATCCGAGAGTCAGGTTAACATGACCTGCACTTTATAAAACGGGCCTTACCGTTGATATCCTGTTCTATTTCTACTTCTGAAAAATGGTATTGCTGCGCCAGCAGTTTCAGTTCTTCTGATTTATTTTCATTGATCTCCAAATAAATCTTTGACCCTTTCTTTTTCGATATCGCAAATCGAAAAATAGCATCATAATAGTTCAGCGGGTTTGAATCCGTTACAAACAGGGCTGTATGAGGTTCGTATTCCAACACATTCGGATTCATCAGGGACTTTTCTGATTCGGTAATATAGGGTGGATTGGATACAATAATATCATATTCCTGCAAATCTTTCCAGTGGGCTTCGCTCAATATATCAGATAAAATAAACTGAATATGAACCTTATTTAAGCTGGCATTCCTTTGAGCCATTGCAAGTGCAGACTCAGAAATGTCTGTTGCTGTAACCTCAGCGCCGGGCAGATTTTTTTTCAGCGCCACGGCGATACTTCCGCTTCCGGTGCCGATATCAAGGATTTTTAATGCGTTTTCATGATTGTTTTCCTGTACGATCATGTTCACCAGCTCTTCGGTTTCGGGACGCGGGATCAGCACCGCAGGTGTTACCAAAAATTCTAATCCGCAGAAATATGTTTTACCGATGATGTACTGTAAAGGTTTCTGTTGTTCAAGCTCTTTCACTGCATCATACACCCGTAACAGTTCCGATTCGTTAATGGTTTCATGTTCCGAAGCCAGAAGTTTTGTTTTGTTCATACCGCAGTATGTTTCAAACAAAATGAAAATAAACGCATTCACTTCTTCATCAGGATATAAGCCTTTAAGCTGTTTTTTTATAAATGATTTTATATCGGCGATTTTGTTTGAAGCAACTTTCAAGATGCAGTAATTTATTTAATAATTTTATTTATCTTATATTTATGACGTCCGGATAGTGAAAAATTATTCCACGAACAGTACCAGGCCTTTCAAGTATTCGCCTTCGGGATGGAAAGCGTTTACGGGGTGGTCGGGCGGCTGGGTCAGCGTGCCGATGATCTTTACATTTCTTATGCTGTTTATGGCTGCTGCTATGATCGTGGAACGGAAGAGTGCGGTGTCTACCACCTGCGAACAGGAGAATGTGAATAAAAAACCGCCGCTGTTGATTTTTTGCAGTGCTGCTTCATTTAACCGGCGGTAACCCTGCATGGCGGTATGTCTTGTTTTCAGGTGTTTTGCGTAGGCCGGCGGATCTAAAACGATAACATCATAACAGGCATCGTTTTCCCTGAGAAAATTCATCACATCCGATCTGAATGATTTGTGGCGCTGGCCGGACATGCCATTCAGTTCTATATTTTTATCGGTCATTTCAATGGCGCGTGCGGAAGAATCCACGGAATGCACCAGGGAGGCTCCTGCATTGAGGGCATATACCGAGAAACCTCCGGAATAGCAGAAGGTATTAAGTACTTTTTTGTCTTCACAAAAGGGCATTATGCCCAAACGGTTCATGCGCTGATCGAGAAAAAAACCTGTCTTTTGCCCTTGTTCCCAGTCTACAAAAAAACGGTTCCCGTTTTCGGTAATGATGGGATCTGCAGCATCGCCAATGAGGTATCCGTCATGGACATCTTCAGAAAATTTTGCCGGCAGCGTTTCTTTGCTTTTCAGGTATACCGACCGGAGCTTATCTCCGTAAAGGTCTTTAAGAATTTCTGCAAATCCCTGTCGAAGCAGGTACATGCCATAGGTGTGGCATTGTATCACGGCTGTACCGTTGTAGAAGTCAACGATAAGCCCGGGTAGTCCGTCGCCTTCCCCATGAACCAGCCGGTAGGCATTGGTGGAGGGATTGTTGCACAATCCCAGCTTTTTCCGGTAATTCAAAGCGCTTTCAAATCTGTTCTTCCAGAAATTTTTTTCACAGTCGGTTTTTTCAAATGAAAAAATCCTGGCTGTTATCGAACCTTCGTTGTAATGGCCTGTACCTAAAAATTCATGGTGTGCCGAATATACTTCTATGATGCAGCCTTCGGTTACCATGCCTGTGATCTTTTGTATGGCGCCTGAAAAAACCCAGGGATGAAAACGGCGGAGCGCTTCATCTTTTCCCTGTTTTAAAATTATTTTTGGGAACACAGTCATATTTTTTTCTGGTATCTGGTAAATACAAAACGGTAGGGAAGCAGGGCATCATCGCCGGCATAGTCCACACCGATGCGTGTTCCGGTATATATTTCATGTTCCTGTGCCTCGATTCCTTCATCTTCAATCCATATATTGCTGCCGCACAGGTCGGTGCCTGAGTGTGAAAAGTGAATACCCAGCGCCCTGGCAACTTTTCCGGGGCCCGTACCGAAATCTTTATCCACCTTGCTTTTACCTGTCCGGTTCAACATGACATCGATCCCTGTCATCGGTGAAATGCCGCGTATCAGCACAGCGTCAGGGACATCCCTGCGGTTGGTGACGACATTGAAAAGCGAATGTACCCCATAGCACAAATAGACGTAAGCCGTACCACCCTGTGAATACATGGTTTCGGTGCGTTGCGACCGCTTTCCGTTATAGGCATGAGAAGCATGGTCGCGGATGCCGGCATAAGCCTCTGTTTCTGTAATAATGCCGCCGCAGCATTTGCCTTCAAATTTGGTATACAGAACTTTTCCGAGAAGCTCGCGGGCTATCAGAACCACATCTTCACGGAGATAAAAATCTTCAGGTAATTTTGACAATGCTTTTTTCTGCAAAAATAATAAAATGAGCAAGGCTAATTTTTATATTTTTGTACAATTCACTATAAATAATTATTCTGATGGAAAATAAGATCAGAAAACAACCTCAGCACAAAAAACCTCCGGTAAAAGCGCAACCACAGATACCGGTCGCCGTCAAAACCAATACCTCCTCCAATGCAGGGGCTATTGCTTTTTTTGTACTGCTGGCCATTTCTTTTATCATTTTTGCAAACAATTTTTTTAACATCAAAGAGCTTACCAGTACCTACATTAAGACACACGCTTCGTGGGTGATCTCTGCACAGTTTGTTTTATATGTTGTTGTATATGGCGTGTTTGGATATTTCGGTTTTAGTTATATTAAAGGAAAATCCGTCAGCAGGAGTTCCATGATACTGATGCTGGTGGCTTTTGTTGCTGTTTTGCTGCTGCATTACCTCGCATTCAACAGGGCTTTTGAAGATGTGGATGATAATGCCTCTTATATGATAGCCGCCAAATCGCTTGTGGATAAAGGGGCGCCTTATTATCTGTATTTGCCTGACATGCCTCCCGATACCGAAGGAGCTTTAGGGCTGCCTCTCATGCTCATACCGTTTTACCTGATATGGGGGATGAATTATGTGCCTATGGAAATGCTGATCTTCTTTACCATGGCAGCATCGGTGATATTGTCTTTCTTACTTTTCAGAAAGATTGCCGGGACGAATTTCGCTGTGCTCATCACCATTTTGTTTGCCACACACCCTTATATCGTTTCCTTTTCGAGTATCATCATGACAGAAATACCCTATATTTTCTGGTCGTTGCTGGCTATTTACCTTTGCCTGAAATTCGAAGAAAAGCCAAAGATCAATTATTTGCTGCTGGCTGCGGCTTTACTGGCGATTATGATGACCTATCTTACCCGTGCCATCGGGGCGGGTTTTGTTGTTGCCGTGATGCTGTATTTTTTACTGAAATCCAATATCATCCGGAATATAAAGAACAAAACGATGCCTTTTTATAAAGATGTTGCTTTTGTGAAATTTATCCTGATATCGGCGCTGCTGCTGATACTTTTCCTTGTTTATCAGCTTTGGACACGCTCACTTGGGGGAGGTTCGCAGGCAGAACTGCTGGCTAAAATGAGTCTTTATGACCAGTTCACAACAAATCTCGGATTGGTTTGGCAGGTGTTTTCACAGAATATCTTTTGTGGAAAACTGGCGCGTTACAGTGTCAATCCCGAATATCTTCAGCCGGTTAATTTCTTATGGGTGCTGATATTTCTGATTGTGATCACGGGTTTGGTATACAGTATCATAAAAAAAGAGCTTATAGGATTATATTTTATATTTGTTATGATTTTATTGCTGGTTGGAAATGTGGCTATGCAAGCCCTGACCGTTTCCAGGTACCTGATTGTTTTTACGCCTTTTATGATTTATTTTTTGTTTTCCGGAATAAAATTATTGATCAGTCTGGCGGATAAGAAAGGGATCATTGCAAAAACCGCAGGGATGGTTGTGTTGTGTTTTTTGCTTGGTAATTCGTTCATTGGCGATGCTTACAATGTGCAGCGTTCCACACAAGCCTCACTTTATTCTCCGCCTTATCAGGCTTTCCTCGATTGTGCGGTATGGGCAAAAGACAACCTGCCCAAAGAATCGGTGGTTGCCAGCCGCAAGGAGCGTATTTTTTATATTTTCAGTAATGGTTTACGCGGTTATAAGCATGTTTCCACGAATGAGATCACGCGTATGCAGCAAGCCAAAATGACCATGGATGAGTTTCAGCAGAAGAAACTCGAAAAAATGGCATCCTATAATACCGATTATGTGATCATCGACACCTTCAATGCGGCTTCGGGGCAGCTTATTTATCCGATCATCGAAAAAAATCCGGATAAATTCAAATTACTGAAAATAATCGGTGATGAAAAGAGTGGCGCCTGTTATGTGTTTCAGGTCATTAAATGGTGGAAGTAAAATCTTTTTACTAAGGTTTATTTTGCTTTGAACAAACCATATTTGAGGATGCAGTAGATTGCCCTTATGCCGTCTTTCCAACCTATCTTTTTGCCTTCGTCAACGCCCCGTGCATAATATGAAATGCTTAATTCATAGATTTTTATTTTGGGTATCCTGGCAATTTTAATGGTAACTTCCGGTTCGAAACCAAAACGTTTTTCCGTGAGATGAATGTCTTTTAATATTTCGGACCTGAACAGTTTGTAACATGTTTCCATATCGGTAATGGTAAGTCCGGTGAAGAAGTTGGTCAGCCGGGTAAGGAATTTGTTTGCCCTGAGGCTGCTTTTACGTATCACCCTGTGGACATTTCCGCCGGCAAAGCGTGAGCCGAAAACCACATCGGCATAACCTTCGTGCATGGGTTTTAACAGCAGGTTGAATTCGGCAGGATCACATTCCAGGTCGGCATCCTGAATGATGATGTAATCGCCACCGGCTTTTGCTATTCCTGTGTGCAATGCGGCACCTTTGCCCTGGTTTACTTCATGTTTCACATATTGTATATCGGCTTCAGGATTTTTTTCAATATAGGAAAGAATATTTTTTTCCGTTCCGTCCTTTGAGCAATCATTAACGATAATGATCTCTTTTTTTATATTATCCATCAGGTTGACACTCAACACCTTATCTAATACTGCAGATATTGTATTTTCTTCATTATAGGCGGGAATCAGTATGGATAGTTTCTTCATATATATTAATAGATTTTCTTTTTTAGATCGGTAAACTTTGTTTTTTTGAAAATATAGTGATCAAGGACAATGTTGCCGTGATACATTGGCCCGACTTTATTGATTTTCTGCATTTTTCTTTTTTTTCTGATCCTGTCAAAATGAAGGTAAAAATACAGGTGGGCACGGGTAACCGCCAGATAATCCCTGAATCCGCCTTCGGCAAGAAATTTGAGAGCGGCAATACGATCCATGAAAAGACGGACTATGAATACGGGAATGATTCGGTTTTTGGGCAGGTTTTTGAACAACAGGGTGAGGTTGTTTCTAAAGTTCAGGTAAGTCTTTCTCCAGGAACTTTTCGGTAAGGTTCCGCCTCCGATATGATAGACCATTGAATCGGGGCAGTACATGATCTTAAGCTGGTTGTTTTTCATCCTCCAGCAAAAATCTATTTCTTCCATGTGGGCAAAAAAATCTTCATCCAGTCCGCCATAGCTGTGGTAATATTCGGCCCTTACAAACATACAGGCGCCTGTTGCCCAGAAAACCTCACAGGCATCATTGTACTGCCCGAGATCTGTTTCCATCGACAGAAATATACGTCCCCTGCAGAAAGGATATCCGTATTTATCTATGAACCCTCCGGCAGCGCCGGCGTATTCGAATTTATCTTTTTCGTAAAAGGACAGAATTTTGGGTTGGCAGGCAGCAATGGACTTGTCGGCATCCATCAACTGCAACACCGGATCAATCCAATGCGGTGTAACTTCAATGTCGGAGTTCAGCAAAATAAAATATTCAGCATCGACAAGTTTTAAGGCATCGTTATACCCTTTTGCAAATCCTCCGTTGGTCTGGTTCAGTATGATCCTGATATCGGGGTAATGTTCCCGCAGAAAGGCAACCGAATCATCGGTGGACGCATTATCAGCGACGATGATCTCAGCACTTTCTTTACTGTGCTTAATAACCACAGGCAGAAACTGCTCAAGGAACTTCTTTCCGTTCCAGTTTAATATGACGACGGCTGCTTTCAACAGAGCAAATATATGACTATTTATTATCAGGTAAACAGAAATTTAAAAAGTACCTGAAATTTGGTGTGAATTCAAAGGTTTTGTCAGAATAAATCTTAATAGGGGTTTTTAAAGTATTCGTTACTCTTTCTTCCCCAATGGTCTCTGACGCCGCTGTCATCAATATCGTTGGTGGGATTATTGCGTCCGTAGATTTTTTGTTCCCATTTATAGTCGTTGATTTCACCAATGGCATCGGAATGGATCAGGGAGAAATCGTTGGTCACCAGGTCGGGATTATAGAAAACGAATTTTTTATTTTTCTGGTTTTTCAGGGAGTAGTAATGCCATATCTCATAAGGGTAAGCGCTGGGTTCATAATAGTTTTTCGACATGGAATTGGGAGGCCCGTATTCCAGATAAACACGGCCGCGGTCTGTTTCATATCCTTTGCGGATCTTGGTTCCGAAATCATTATTGACCTTCTGGACTTCCAGGTAATAATCCGCCCAGGCTTTTCCCGGATTCTCAGGGTCACGGGCTTCCCAAAAGGTAAGAAAATATTTTTGCATCGATGACAGATCATTGTGATTAAGCTGGTTTTTGGCATACATGCGTTCGCTTTCGGAAGAGATAGGGTAGAGGCAGCGAATATAGGAAGCAAGAGAATCTTTGTTCGTGTACATTTCAACGAACGTATGCTCCACGGCTGCTTTTTCATAAGCTTTATTTTCAAAGGGCACTTTGGTATTGTCACGTTCAAAATACAGTTTCCGAACCGCTTTTTGCATGTTTTGTTTGTCGCGGACCTCTATGACAAGGTTGTAATTGCCTGTAGGTAAGAGCGACAGGTCGAATTCGCTCAGCACCACCACCACATTGCGTGCTGTTTCTTTTCTGACTTTGATGAATTCTCCGTACAGGTTGTTGTTTTCGTTGACTTCAATATATGAACTGAGCAGAAATTTTTCATTTTCACCAAAAACCTTGTCGCTGTTATATATTTCAGCATAAAAAGTGATCTTGCCAATTTTTTCGGGATAATAATAGATGATGTATGGCATCATTTCAAAACCGCTTTTTGTAAGAATATTTACGGTATCGGTTTTTTTGTAGGATTCAATAAGTTCTATGCCGGAAATGCTTACCTGGTCGGGAGGAAAAGCCACATCAACTGTTTCGTGGCCTTTGAACGGTACCGCATGATCGTTCTTATCAGCAATGGTTATTTCGACATCATAGGTGCCGTTGGGGAGCAGGAAGCGTTGCTGATCAATAAAATTGAAATTAATAGCATTGGTGTCTGCTACTTCGGGGCTTTTCAGATCATATTTCTTAAAATCCTTGATAACGCTATCCTGTCTGAAGATGAGCGTAATTTCTATGGTACCCTGGTATAAGTTATTTGCATTTTGCACATATTTCAGGCTGTTGCCTACCACGATCATGTATGTTTCGATGTAGGGGCCATCGGCAGGAGACAAAAATGTGGAATATGACATGAAGGCTTGCAGGCGTCTTGCCTGTGCCGGCATATTTGAAAACAAAAATGCAGTTATACAGATAAAAACAATAAATTTTTTCATAAGGCTGAAGTTTATATACAAAGGTAAGGATTTTTAGGCAAAAATTAAGTTTTTACTGACTGATGGAGGGTATCAGTCAGTTTGCGGTTGTTTGAGATCAGGAAATGGTAAGATTATTAATGGAAAACTGTGGCTGAAGGTTATATTAAGCGTTTGCGGAAGACACATGCCATAGTCCGTAGTGCTGCCACCTCAGCCAGAGCTATGTTCCAGAAAAGCTGTAATGAACATCATTTCATGAACTTATGATCATAACAATTTCTTATTTCATTAATTTTTATTTCAAAAAAAGTTTAATTTTGTAAGTGAATATTCACTTACTATGAAAAAAGAACTCAGTGTAAGGCAAAAAGAGATACTGGAGTCAACGGTCAAACTGATTGGTGAAGGCGGGATCCAGGCATTAACGATAAAAAACCTATCACAAAAAATTGGTGTTACCGAATCAGCCATTTACAGGCATTTTAAAAGCAGGACCGAAATACTGGAGACGCTGCTTGAAACCATCAGGGAGCATATCTCAGTCAGGTATTTAATGGTCGCAAAATCGGATAAGCATGTCTTTGAACGCTTAGAGGACATGATGATCTATCAGTTTGAGGCCTTTATTTCAAATCCGTCTTATGCGATCGTTATTTTATCCGATGGATTGTACAAGAATGAGTCTTGTTTATGCGACAAAATCTTTTCAATAATGGAAATGGCGCGGCAGACATTCATAGAGGTTATAAGAGACGGGAAAAAGTCCGGAGAAATCAGAAATGATATACCTGATGAGCAGCTTGCTTTTGTCATAATGGGTAGTATACGTCTTATGATCAATCAATGGAGTCTGGGAGGTTTTAATTTTGACCTCCGGAAAAAGGGTAAAGAGCTTTTAAACACAATAATAATTCTTATTAAAAATAATTAAATTTATATTTATGAAAGCAATGGATGTGAACAATTTGCCGGTAAGTCCCAATCCTCATGGAGTTGAGACCAGAAAGTTTCATGAAAATGAACATGTACAGGCTGTGCAGATCACCTTAAAACCAGGTGAGCAATTAAAAAAACATATCACTTCGGTCGATGTTTTCTTTTATGTTTTGGAAGGAACGGGAATAGTAGAGATAGGTGATGAAAAGAAGGAAATAGCAAAGGATATGTACGTTGACAGCCCGGCGCATATACCACACTGCTGGTACAATCAAAGTGACCGTATTGTAAAAATATTGGTTGTAAAAACACCCTGTCCTGTCAATAAAGCAAAGATTTTATAATAAACCAGAGCCCCTGAACCAACTCTTATTGCATCATTTAAACATAAGGAATGTTACTATGAAAGCAACACAGCAGCTTAAAAATGACCATGAAAGCATTACGATCATGCTGAGTGTCATGGAGCAGATCTATGAAACCATCAAAAGAGGCGAATCTCCGGACTGCGGGCAGCTTGATAGTATCATCGAATATATCCGGGTATTTGCCGACCTTTGTCATCATGGTAAAGAAGAGGATGTTTTATTTCCTGCCCTGGTGGCTCACGGCATGTCGATGGAAAGCGGGCCGGTAGCGGTGATGCTTAACGAACACCAGCAGGGCAGATACTTTGTCAGGCTGATGGCCGATGCCCTGGATGATTATAAAAAAGGAAACAACCATGCCGTTTCAGTGATCGGAATAAATGCACTGAATTATACGATATTGCTGCGAAGCCATATTGAAAAAGAAAACAATGTGCTTTTTATGATGGCTGATAAACTATTGACTGAAAAAGAGCAGGAAATAATGGCCGGAGCGTTTGAAAAAATAGAGGTTGAACGGATGGGCCAAGAAAAACATGAAGAATATCATCGACTATTAATGAGTTTAAATAATATTTACCTAAAAAAATAAATCATGGAAGATATTGAAATATGTCATTGTAATGGCATTATGAAAAGCGAGATTGAGAAAGCAATCCGCGAAAAAGGTTTAAAAACTGTTGAAGAAGTCGGAGAAGCGACTACGGCAGGTACGGTTTGCGGGGGGTGCCAGGAAGATATTCAGGATATACTGAATGAGCTCAACAAGTAGTTTAAGCAGAATACCCGATTTCGACTACCTTCTTGCTTGCTTGCGGAGATGGGCTTTGAATATTCCATCCATGTCATAGAAATTCAATAATTTTATGTAACTGGGAGCAAGGTTGTTCGCTGAACCTTCCCTTTATAGCCGTATAACCATTTATTGTTCACCGCTTTATTACTATCAATGATGTGGTTGTTACCCTAAGTATGCACATAAACCCCATTTTTTTAAATTTATATTACGATTCTTGGTAGCGCAGCAGGATTATGTTATGCTGATCTAACAAAACGATAGCTTTAATTCATGCGCCTTACGGGAGCGAGCATGTGCTAAGGCCTTTTGCAGGTTTTATATGTTACATGGTATAGCAAGGCTTGAAAGAAAAGCATGTGGTTAAAATTAGAAAATAATTGTATTTGGCCTGCAACTTAAACAGCTTGTCCACAAAAACACATGCCAATATTTCTAAGAAAAGTTAGTAAATATGGGCATTATTTACTAAGAAATTGTTTTGATTTTGCTCAAATTCTATTTTATAGTATATTTGTCATGTTTAAAAAATATTCTCATGAAAGCAACAGGATTAATAGCCTTGATGGCAATGATGTTCAACGTAGTTTGCCTGCAAGCCCAGAATTATAGCGTCCGCACCCAGGGAGTCCCGGTGGAAGTGGAAAACATACTCATCCTGAAAGATACTCTGAGAAATATGGGGCATCAATATCTTAACTTCACAATCAAGAATGTGGACCAGACACGAAAGATCACGGAAGCCACATACGATGTAAATGGCCAGTCGAAGACCATGAGTTTTCCGAATCACGGGAATTATGTGATCAATGACTTTTACGGTTGGCTGAGTCCTGATAAAAAATGGGCTGTTGTTTACGGGAGTTGTGAAGTTTTGCAACCCGATAATATCTGTAACGACCCTTTATATCTTGCCAATTTAAGCACGGGCACCGCGAAGTTGATTTCCGTTGATAACCGGAGTTTGCACGCCTCGTCAACCAAAGACCTGAATCAACCCGTTTCGGGCTTCAATGCAAAATCAGGGCATTGTATAAGCATTGACAGCAAAGGGCTCCATGGATGGGATGTGGCAACAGGCAAGGAAACCTGGAAAATGAACCTCAAAGAAATAAAGGAGGTACATCAGATGCCGGGTACTGATTATGCATATGTTATACATCAATATAAAAGGGCACAGGAAGGGATCATGGTGGTGCAGACCTCAACGGGTGCAAAAGTTTATGAACACAACACCGGGACTTATAACATCAGCGCCTATTATGATGGACCAGGCAACGCACTTTATTACAAATGCCCAATGGAGTCATACTGCAAAAAGATATCCATGACCACCTTCACCGAAGAGAAGACTTTTTTCAACAATATTATTCCTTTTGACGAAATCAGCTTTTACGATAACAGGAAATGGGTTCGTTTTTCAAACGGAGCAGATAATGTTATGTTTAATACAACAACCGGCGACAGGCTGAACTGGACAACCAAAATAATAAATTACAACTATTTTGGCGCCAACACCAACGGCGAAGAATCCGTTCCGTTTTATGTTTCGGAATACATGATCTATCATAGCGATGAGTTCTGGTTTGTGATAAATAAGAAGACAGGCCGCTTTATCTATGAAAATAAATTCGGAAATTCTCTTAGCAAATTTGGCATTTACAAGGATAGCATTTTTGAAACCGGGATTACCGCTTCCAGTAATTTATACGACAAGAGTTTATTATCCAGAGGCTTTACTGAAGACGGGAAAGCCCGCCTGGTTGAACGTATGGCAAAGTTGAGCCCGAAGGTGGTAAATTCCAATTTTCTTAATCTGCTTGATCCCCTTACACTGGAGACCAAAGAAAGAATCGTGAATGCCATGAAAAAGAACATTGCCGGTTGGGCCTTTGTTGAAGTGCCTTCTGAGACCAGTGCAGACCCCAAAACAGTAGTGGTATTCGTCAGATCATATCCTGCAGGGACCTATTGCGTTCCGATGGTCATGCAAAAAGTAAGCGCCGGAATAAACCTTTCCGTAAGCTATGCATGTATTTATGCCCAGGTGACTACATCAAGCCCGCATACCCGCGATGAAATTGTAGAGGCAGCAAAACAGGTCAGGCTCAAGGAGTATGGTGCCAAAATGAATGGGTACAATGATTATGATGTCATGTTCTTCAACAGAACATGCAATGATTGTAAAGACCTGGTAAATGCAAAGTATCTGCTATCCGATTTTCAGGTAACTTTCACCACGCTTCCGTGAAAGCAAAATTCTACGATATTTCCCTTTACTCTTAGCTCCAAGAATTTTAAAATAGGGGGCGATAGACAACGATGAACAATGATATTATTCTGATTTTTTGCTCAACATGGACTAATTGTGGATTAATATTAATAACAAGGGATTATTCGCTGCGCTCATTATCCGGGAGGGGGTGGCTTCAAAACATTAAAATCTGTCTGCTATGCAGATGCTTTTTTGTTTTCAGGAACACTTTCAAACAAGTTTCTATATAGTAAGAACCCATAGTTTTCGGGATTACTCGTCCTCCTGTTGTCGGACTCGTGACCCCAAGTGGAGGGTGCTTCAAAACATTAAAATCTGTCTGCTACTCAGGCATTTTTTTTGTTTTCGGGAACACTTTCAAACAAGTTGGAGTGTTCCTGAAAACAAAAAAACCGGCTGGCGCCGGATTTTAATGTTTTGGCGGAGAGTGAGGGATTCGAACCCCCGGAACCCTCGCAGGTTCAACGGTTTTCAAGACCGCCGCGATCGACCACTCTGCCAACTCTCCGCCGCAAAGGTAATATTTTTTTAAATGATACCAGCTTTCTTTAAAAAATTATACCCATACGGTGGCTGAGGCTCTCGAAGTCACCGTAATTGACAGCACCATGAAAATTACTGGCACAGACCTCCGGTATTATCAATCAATTTTCTATACGGTGGCTGAGGCTCTCGAAGCCACCGATGTTGACTGCACCATGAGAATAATTTACCACAGAAATGGTTTATTAATCAATTTTCAATAATCTGAAATATCTGCTATGGCCTGCGCTGCTTAATCTCAATGTATAAACGCCTTTGGAGAGATGGCTAATATCCAGATCAAATTGTTGGTTAAGATGGGCCAGTTCTTTAGAATAAACCATCATGCCGGTCATCGAAATGATGTCAGCGCGCACCGTTGTTTCAAAAAGCAGGCCCGGCACAATGGTGATAATATTTTGGGCAGGATTGGGATAAATGTTTATATCGTCAAACACAGCTGCTTCTGCCATTCCTGCAGGCATTAGGATAATTTCCCGGTAAACCGTGTCGGAGCATCCTCCGTTGGATGCCGCCAGCATCACGGTGTAAGTCCCGTATGCGGGATAGGTATGGCCGGGATGCTGAGATGTACTGGTCGCACCGTCGCCGAAATCCCAGAAAAATGAATCGGCGTTTGCCGAAGTATCTGTGAAACTAACGCTCAGAGTATCGGCAGTGTAAGTGTAAGTAAATCCGGCCACAGGATACTCAAAAATGTTGGCTGTTACCGGCACTAAGGGACTTTCGCAGCCTTCGGGAGTTTCTATTTCCCAGTCATAAAAAAAGTAGTAGCGGGGAGTGGAGGCATTGGTTCCTGTAATTTTTATCTTTCCGCTCAGGTCATAAGGGAATGTTATTCCGCCGCTGTTTCTGAACATATTGGGGCTGGAGGTGCAGCGTAATGACATACTGGTTCCGGTGGGTACATTAAAATTCAGGTTAACACGGCTTTCCCCGGCAGGAATGTTAATAGTAGCCGTTTGAGCCGGGGAGAGCGCCGCGCCGCTGCTGTTTCTTATTTCGATGGTACGGTTGCCTGCAGTGCTGGCATAAACTTTTACGGATTTTAGTATTACCGGGGAAGAGCAATCAAATAATAACCAGTAGGAAGTATTGTTATACATTGCCCCGCCACCCGACGAATCTGTTTTTCCGACATATTCAAACGGCATAGTAACTGTGTTTGAAACGTAGTAGGTAGTTGTATTTGTGATGACAGGGGTTGTGAAGATATTGCCGGAATAAAGCAGGTTTCCGCCGCTGGGGGCGTCATACCAGTTTATGGTTCCGGAACCTGAGGCCGTCAGTTCCAGGCTTCCGGGACCGCATTGTGAGGCGCCTGTTGCTGTTGGCACAGGAGCCATGCTGATGACGATGTAAGCGGTACGGACCAGCGAATCCTGTCCTTTGCAGTTGATGGCTCTGAGTTTCACCGTATAGGTGCCGTTGGCCGTATAGGTATGGGTGGGATTAGCCAGAGTGGAGGTTGCACCGTCGCCAAAAAACCATACAAAACTGCTCGCTGCTGTTGACGTATTCGTAAATTGCACGGTGCCCGTGCAGTTATCGGTAATGGTTCCTGTAAATTGGGCATCCGGCGCTGCGGCAGGGGCAAGGGCAACATTTACCCAGGTGGCGCTGCCGTTTACCAGTACCACATTATTGATAGTTTTTGAAGTGTAACCGGGTGCTGAAAAGGTTATACTGTAAGTACCGGAATTCATGTATTTGTGATAGTTACCCAGCGGCAAAGCAGAATAAACCTGTGAGCTGTCGTTGGCCTGATCGTAATTGTTCACCCAAACCTTTGACCTGATGGGTTGCCCGCTGCAGGAATCGGTGATGGCGCCGCGTACGCCGTAAAGCGATTCCTGTATATAGTTCAGCAGGGAAGCGTAATTTTCATTCCATTTGGTGTTGAGATTCTCCGTGTTGGTGGTTTTGTCGGCATCGAGTTCTATGGTAAGCTCCCTGCACTGTTTAAAATAATTCATATAGTCCTGCCTCCCTCCCGAAATGGTGTACCAGTCGCCGCCTTCAGTGACTCCGTCAGCATAGGTGTCGGACAGGTAAGTACTGTTGACTGTCCTTGCCGTGGCAACATAAGCCGAACACACTCTTTCCCACCATGCGGCATCTGCATTGGGATTTCCCGAAGTAGTCCAGGCATCCCACGGATAATTAAGCAATTCTGCGCCACCATGGAAATTGGCGCCCATGTTAAAATGATGTGACTCTGCAAAGGCCATAAAGGCTTGTGTTTCAGGCGCCCATGAATTGCCGTCGGGATGAGGTCCGTCGACGGGATCGGGGTAATTGCGGTTGAGATCAACACCTGATAAATTAGATCTGACCGACAATGCCACACTGCTGCCCGGCGGGCTGGAAAACCTGTATGTCCCTTCAGGGTTGGCCAGCGGACATATCCATATTTCAGCACCGTTAACAAGGCTGGTCACCTGTGGCACTGCACCGTAATTGGTCAGCAGATAATTGATCAAACGAAGCATAAGGTAATAGCCTGTCGTTTCATCACCGTGTATGGATGAGGAATACAAAAACTGCGGCTCATTTTCGGCGGAATTTACATTATCAGATATTTTAGCAACGAGAATTTTATAATTACCTGATGGGGTAGCAGATAAAATGGTGTCGATATCGCATAATGCAGGATAGTTACTTGCGAAATTGGCCATCATCTGCTCGTAAACACTGTAAGTCGGATAGCGGTCCCAGTTGGCCATTTCTGCCACGGTGGCCGCCATGGTGAGCGCTTTGGCCTGTACTTTGGGTATGATCACGTAGGGAATGTTTTCTGCCAGAAACTGCTGAAATTCATGTTGATTGGCATAAGCACGTACTTCGTAACCCAGACCGCCGTTCAGGGTTTTTACGTAATCTATGGATAGGATATGGGTCAGGCGCTCATCGATCAGGGATTTGGAGGATATATTAAACTTAATGACAATTTCACCTCGGTCATGCAAAATTTGCATCGCTTGCTGTGTCTGTGTTAATGAACTGTTTTGAGCAGTAATATTCCCCGGAATAATAAATGCAATTAATATATAGATATATTTATATTTTGACATAAGTTTCAGGAAAATTATAAAAGTCATTGTAAATCTTTCAAAAAATAAACGAGGATACATTGCAAAATCTTTGTTTTTTTATTTGTAAAACATTTTCAGCATCACCGATCCTGATTTTTCCGTGCCTGCAAAATCCAGTTTAAATGTATATATACCTTCGGCAAGGTGCGCTGGCGCGAAGGTTATCGTGTGCTTTCCGCTTGATTTTACTTCATTTACAGGTTCTGCTGTTAACATACCAATAGCGTTAAACACCTGAAGTTTTACGGCGCCATTTTCCGGAATACTGTAGGTGATAATCGCATTGCCGCGAAAAGGATTGGGATACCCCGAAATGTTGAGGGTTGGATCAGCGCTGCTCCCCTGGATCATAATTTTTGGAACGATCAGCATGGCGTCATCCGTTTTTTCGCCATACCTATCGGCGAGCACACCAATTCCCTGAAGGTTGAAATCAAGTTCTCCGGGATTTGCACTGCTATTGCAGCGGAAGCCCAGACGGATCATTTCGTCGCCGGCCGCTACATCAAAATGGTCTGTCGTAGCGAAAACTACCCTTATTACACCGTTTTCATCGGTGACCAGCAGGTCGTTGTTGTCGGCTATGATCTCTTCCAATGTGGGATTAATCTTCAAAGTGCCGTTTTTATTGCCATGCCGCATAATGGCGTTCACCAGCTTGTATTGGTGATGAGGATACCTTAATTCAAGCTCCATGGCAGAGAAATCATCGATCTTTGAATCGCAACGCAGCGGTACTTCAAAAAATGCTGGATCCACCAGTGTGATCTGCTCTTCAGCAGTCATAATGATATCTGCAGGAGATGATTTGCTTCCGTTCCATGTGTTCAGCGAATCACGGTATTTGGTGCTGGAGGCATTGTAATCGCCGTAGCAGATGGTTTGCAGATTTATGTTGAGGCTGGAACCGGCAATGGTGACCAAGGTGTCGAGGGCTACCCAGTTGCCCCGGGGGAAATTCTTGGCGGACAAGGTCGGCGAGCCAATTTTTGCTTTTATCCTGGATACATCAATTGCATTTATTGAAGAATTATTATCCACGTTGGCTGCTTTTTTATATTTTACAGGGAAACACCTTGATGGATCCTGCACAGTGTCGCTGGCGATAAAATATTTTATTAATGCGAGGTCTATGGCATTTATATTATCTCCCCACTGCATGGTGTCGGCGGTATATTTATCATAACTCAGCAAATAGCTGCCGTTCTGAATAGTATTGAAATGGTAATTACCTGAAGCATCGCTGGTATCGCGTGCCACTTCAGTTCCTGCCGGATAGTTTTTCAGAATTACGATTACCTGCCCGATATTGTAAATGGCTGCATCACAGGTCGGATAGGACGGTGCCGGGTTTCCGGCATTTGCCTTACCTGCATAACGGGTTTTGCCGCTGATACTGTATGTGCTGCCTCCCGTAATGGTGACATTCTGAAAAGCCGTGTCTGAACAACCGCCGTTTGTGGTGATGAGCCGGACGGTGTAAGTGCCGGCTGCCGCATAGGTATGAACCGGGTGCTGTTGTGTGCTTGTGCCGCTGTCTCCGAAACTCCATAGATGGGATGTGGCATTGGCAGAAGTGTTTGTGAAAGTGGCCGTATTTGAATTTACCGAACTGCTGAATCCTGCCACTGGCAAGGTAAGGATGGTGGCAGTGACCGGAGAGCGGGGACTTACACAGGCATCTTTTTGAACAAGCCATTCATAAAAGTAATAGTAATATGTGCTTCCTGCATCTGTGCCTGTTATCGACAGAAGGCCGGGGGTTGTATAACTATAGCTGACACCTGAATTGTGCCTGTAAAGGTATAAACCCTCATTACAGGATAATCTCATAGCTGTTCCTGGTGGAACGGCAAAATTAAGGTTTACCGTGCTGAGTCCCGCAGGAATGTTCACCGTGGTTGTCTGTCCGTTGATCACAGCGCCTGAACTGTTTTTTAATGCAATAGTCCTGGATAGAGGATTGGCTGAAGTATTATATACGTTCACCGAAATTAATGTTAAAGGAGTAAAAGCATCAAATATCAGGTAATGCTCTCCGGAACTCGTTCCTGAGCCACCGCTCTGGACAAATGTTTTTCCGGCGGTTTCTATAGTCCCCCTTTCGTCGTTTTCAACATAATAGGTGGTGGTGTTTGACAAAACAGGGGTAACATAAGTAGTTCCTGTGTTTAAAAGGGTGCCGCCGCTGGCAGCATCGTACCATTTAATTGTTCCCAATGCAGAGGCAGCTAAAGTAACGGTCCCCGGACCGCAATTGGAAGCGTTTGTTACGGTTGGGGTAACAGCCATACCCGCAATAGATATATAATTGCTCCTTATCAGTGAGTCGACTCCTTTGCAGTTAAATGCTTTTAGTTTTACCGTGTATGTACCGTTATTGGAATAACTGTGTGACGGGTTGGCCAGGGTAGAGGTGGAGCCGTCTCCAAAATACCATGCAAAATTGGTGGAAGCTATTGATGTGTTTGTAAATTGAACTGTTCCTGTACATTTATCGGTAACTGTTCCAGTAAACTGAGCATCGGGGCTGGCAGATGGGACAAGTACGACATTGACAACGGTGGCGGTGCCATTGGTTACCGAAATACTGCTAATAGTCTTGGATATATAACCTGGAGCAGAGAATGTAAGACTATAAGTTCCGGTATTCACGTATTTATGGTAATTTCCGACAGGTAAGGCAGAGTAAACATGCGAACTGTCGTTTGCCTGGTCGTAACCGTTTGCAAAAACCTTAGCCCTGACAGGCTGGCCGCTGCATGAATCGGTGATGATCCCCCGGATGCCGCACAATGATTCCTGTAAATAATTAATTAACGAATTGTAATTCTTATTCCATTCTGTATTAAGATTTTCCGTAGGAGTGATGAAATAGGAATCCAGTTCAATGGTGACCTCCCTGCAATGCTTGAAATAGTTCATATAATCCTGTCTGCCCCCCGTGATGACATACCAGTCGCCGCCTTCGGTAACGCCATCAGAATATGTGTCGGTCATGTAATCACTATCCACTGTTCTTGCTGTTGCCACATAATTGCTGCAGATTCTTTCCCACCAAGCCGCGTCTGCATTAGAGTTCCCGGATGTGGTCCAGGTATCCCAGGGATAATTCATTACTTCTGCACCGCTGTGAAAGTTAGCTCCCATAACAAAATGATGGTTGTTTGCGAAATCCATAAATGCTATGGTTTCAGCAGCCCAGGGATTCCCGTCGGGATGATCGCCGTCAAGCGGATCCGGGTAATTGCGGTTCAGATCAATACTTGCCAGGTTGTATCTTCTGCCGTTGGCCACGGTGCTTCCGGCAGGACTTGAATTATAATAGGTTCCGTCGGGGTTTGCCAGTGGACATATCCAAATTTCAGCTCCATTTAAGAGGTTGGTCACTTGTGGTACTGATCCATAGTTTGATAAAAGATAATTGATCAATCGGAGCATGAGGTAGTATCCTGCTGTTTCATTGCCATGCATGGAGGATGAGTACAAAAATTGGGGTTCATTTTCGGCGGTGTGCACATTATCGGAAATTTTTGCTACGAGTATTTTGTAATTTCCGGATGGTGTTGGAGAAAGTATGGTATCAATATCGCACAAAGCAGGATAATTACCTGCAAAGTTTGCCATCATCTGTTCGTAGACACTATAAGTTGGATACCGGTCCCAATTGGCCATCTGTGCCACGGTAGTTGCCATCGTGATAGCTTTAGGCTGTGCTGAGGTTATGATCTCATAAGGAATATTTCTGGTAAGAAATTCCTGAAATTCCTGATGGTTAGCATAGGCATGGACTTCAAATTCTTGTCCACCGGGAAGAGGTTTTACCTTATCCACAGACATGATTTTTGTGAGGTCTTCGTTTATCAATGCTTTTGAGCTGACAAGGAATTTTATACAAATTTCTTTGCGTGACTGAAGTATCTGTGAGGCCTGCTGTTCCTGTGCTGTCTTGAAGTTTTGTGCGGCTGAATTACCTATGATGATACATAAAAGTAAAAAAAAGATATATTTACGCATACGTATGTGAAATTTTGCCGAAAGGTACAAAAAATTTGCATTTCGTCAAAAAAAATCTGAAAAAAAATAATGAAAATTTTCTTCAAAAATATTTATCCGCAACAGGAAAAAATGAAAAAGCGCGGTCTAAGAAACTGTTTTGATTTTGTGTTACATAAGATTTATGATGGATTTTTTAGCGAAACGAGGCAGATTTTGCAGAC